>OMGY01000046.1_pt1 | contig 123714 bp, 104 predicted proteins | sample 1674461 | NCBI WGS metagenome assembly OMGY01 (sample SAMN05578579, study PRJEB25193) | human gut metagenome | biome: Human Microbiome; feature: human-associated habitat; material: feces | host: Homo sapiens | place: USA:Birmingham | reverse complement strand
TTTTAGCACCCTTCAGAGCCTCAACGGTTTTCTTTATAATATGTTCTCTTGCCTGTGTAAGCACTTGAATTGTGACATCATCAGGAATAAGATTTTCGTCAATAAGACGGCGAACAAATTCAAATTCTGTATGCGACGCTGCCGGAAAACCTACTTCGATTTCCTTAAAACCGAGCTTTACAAGGAATTTGAAAAATTCGATTTTTTCTTCTGTCGTCATAGGTGAGTAAAGTGCCTGATTACCGTCACGAAGGTCAACACTGCACCAAATCGGAGCATGAGTTATTTCATTGTTCGGCCACTGACGATCCTCAAGCGGAATCGGATGGTACATTTTTTGATATTTTTTATAATTCATAATGAACACTGCCTTTCCGGCGAATACGCCTAAAATAATATATGAAATTTCTAACTAAAAAAGCTGAGCCACAATGTGACCCAGCATAATTTCAATACAGTTCAGTACAGAAAAACAAAACTGAAGACCACATTGTCGATTCAGCTTAGGAGTAGGAGGTTATTCAAATTTGCCTTTGAAAATTTATCCATAATTCCGTACCTCTTTCTATACTATATGGCTATTCTACAATAAAATCAAGGCTTTGTCAATATTATTTTGAAAATTAATATATAGAATTTATAGGGTGAAATTGCGGATTATATAGTTGTAATTGCGGACGGTAATGTTCGTGCATTTGGTGAGGGTAAAGATGTTCTTCCTCAACTTTTGAAAGAAGAAAAAGAGTCAAAGTGTCCTCTCGGTAAGGATAAGAAAGGCGTAGATGCACTCTATTCGGGATTGTTGCAGATTATAAAGGAGCGAAGCGTGTCGATGGATTCGGTATCTATACAAGGCTTCGGAACTTTCGAGCCTCGTAAGAAACTCGAACGCGTTACAGTCAATCCTGCAACGGGAAAGCGTATGCTTATTCCTCCCCGTATCGTGCTTACATTCAAACCGGGAGCTGTATTGAAAAACCGGATTAAAGAAAACTCTGCCCGATGAATACCAAAATTTCCCTTCCTGAATTGATCGACCAGTTGAGTCGGAGAAGCAACTGTGCCAAAAAAGAGGCGGAACAGTTTCTGAAAGAATTTTTTTCATTGGCAGCTGATACGGTCGTACAAGGAGAAAATCTTAAAATTAACGGCTTGGGCCAGTTTCGGTCGGTCTGGGTCGAACCGCGCGCCAGTGTCAATGTCCGTACCGGAGAGCCGATAGAAATTCCCGGGCATTACAAATTGTCGTTCGCTCCCGATAAAACGATGAGAGAGGCCGTCAATGCTCCGTTTTCTTGTTTTATACCCGAAGTTTTGCCCGATGATGCCGAAATCGTTCAAGGAGAAAACAGCACATCTTCTGATGACGTCGATGAAAGTTTTTCCGATAAAATCATAGAAGGAGAGTATGACGACACCGGTGATATGAAATATGAAGATGGTGTGTCGGGGTGCCCGAGCGAGAAAATCGTTGCAGAACAAGAAACGACAACTGCGGAGGAGTTTCCTGTTTCGGTTGAAACGGAGTTGCCGGAAGAATCGGGCAGCGAGGAGTCCGTATCGGTTTTGAATATCTCAGGAGATGAGCAGGGAAAAGTCGAGTGCGAAGAACCTATAAAAAATCTTTCGGAAGAGGAACTCGATGCTTTGGCCGATTTTGTACTGGAAAAAATAGCGACCGATAATATCGTACAAGAATCGGCAGGGAAAGAAGACAGCCCGGAGGTTGCCGACGAGAGCGTAGCGATGACGGAAGATATTTGTGCGGAATACCGGGAAGGTAAGACAGAAGGAGAAAGTAATCCTCCCGGTGATAATGTTGTAGAAGAAGGCTCTGTTTCCGGTAGCGAGAGCTTCGAAGAAGACTTCCGGGAAGAAGAAAGTATTTCGTTATGGGATAAAATGCAACGACGCCCGCTTCTTACCGGTCTGTGCTCTGTTTTGTTGCTTTTATTGGTGATTGCCGGAGGTACGGTATGGAATTTGAACCGTCAAGGTATCACGCTGGGAGATGCATGGAATTACTATTTTCCTTCGGAGCAGCAGGTCGTAGAAACACCTTCTATGGAGAAAAGTGCCTTTTCGCAGGCTGGAGAAGAACCGCTTGCAGAAGAGAACAATATTCGGCCTACGGTTGTTTCAGAAAAAGAAACGATGTCGAGAGGAGAGAAGGTCGACCTTCAAGCATTGCCGCCGGTTGCCGCACATCGCTTGGGCGTAGGCGACAGGCTTACATTATTGGCTCTCGAATATTATGGCAGCAAAGATTTTTGGGTGTATATCTATGAAGAAAATAAAGAGCGTATGCCCAACCCTAACCGTCTCTCTGTCGGCCTCGAAGTGGAAATTCCCGATCCCCGTAAATACGGTATCGATGCGGCAGATCCGCAATCTTTGGCGAGGGCGAGGAGCTTTGCCGAGAGGCTGAAAGAAAAATTCGAGTGAGTATCAAGCCAAGTCGTCGTTTCGATAAGGAATGGCGACTTAGTTTTTTTTAATAGATGTGTATGGACGTTTTAACACTGTAAATGTTAAATGTGAAATAAACATTTCTATTTTTGCAACAAGAAAAAAGAAAAATCGTATAATCATAGAAAACTCAATAAATTATTATGAGCCAGACAGTAGATATCAGAGAGCTTAACGAGCTGATTGCCAGCAAAAGCTCATTTGTAAACATGATTACTATGGGTATGGACCGCGTTATTGTGGGGCAGAAACATCTTGTCGATTCGTTGATGATAAGCCTTCTGTCCAATGGGCACATACTGCTCGAAGGTGTGCCGGGATTGGCCAAAACCCTTGCTATCAAAACGTTGGCTTCGCTTATCGATGCGAAGTATAGTCGTATACAGTTTACGCCCGATTTGCTTCCGGCCGATGTTGTCGGTACGATGGTGTATAGTCAGGCCAAAGAACAATTTCAGGTAAAGAAAGGACCGGTTTTTGCCAATTTCGTCCTTGCCGATGAAATAAACCGTGCTCCGGCCAAAGTGCAAAGTGCTTTGCTCGAAGCCATGCAGGAACGTCAGGTAACTATCGGTGAAAATACCTATAAGCTCGATGACCCGTTCCTCGTAATGGCGACTCAGAATCCTATCGAGCAGGAAGGAACATATCCGTTGCCCGAGGCTCAGGTCGACCGTTTTCTTTTGAAGGTCATCATCAATTACCCCAAGAAGGAAGAAGAAAAACTTATCATACGTCAGAATATTTCGGGTGAGCGTACCGAAGTGAAACCGGTACTTAAAACCGAAGATATAATCGATGCCCGTAAGATTGTGCAACAAGTCTATATCGATGAGAAAATCGAGCGTTATATCGTAGATATCGTATTTGCTACCCGTTTCCCGCAAGATCACGGGTTGGCCGATATGAAAAATATGATTGCCTTTGGGGCTTCTCCCCGTGCGTCGATCAATCTGGCTTTGGCTGCGCGTTCTTATGCTTTCCTCAAACAGCGTGGTTATGTCGTACCCGAGGACGTGCGTGCCGTATGCCATGACGTGATGCGTCATCGTATAGGACTTACCTATGAGGCCGAGGCCAATAATATTACCACAGAAGAAATCGTAAGCGAAATTCTCAATAAGGTCGAAGTGCCTTAATCGTCATATTTCCCGTAAAGGAGAATAAGTATTATGGATACAACCGAGTTGCTGAAAAAAGTCCGCCGCATCGAGATAAAGACACGTGGACTCTCCCGAAACATATTTGCCGGGCAATACCATTCGGCTTTTAAAGGAAGAGGTATGGCATTTTCGGAGGTGCGCGAGTACCAGTTCGGCGATGATGTGAGGGATATTGACTGGAATGTAACCGCTCGTCAGCAACGTCCTTATATCAAAGTTTTTGAAGAGGAACGGGAGATGACGGTCATGTTGCTGGTCGATGTGTCGGCCAGCCGTAATTTCGGTGCTGTGGGTGAATTGAAGAAAGAGATGATTACCGAAATCGCAGCGACACTGGCTTTCTCGACGATACAAAACAACGATAAGATCGGAGTCATCTTTTTTTCGGACCGTATCGAAAAGTTTATCCCTCCTCAAAAAGGGAAAAAACACGTCCTTTATATCATACGCGAATTGATCGACTTTACACCCGAACATACGGGAACCGAGCTTTCGCAAGCGTTGCGTTATCTTACCAACGCCATAAAGAAACGGTGTACGGTATTTTTCATCTCCGATTTCATTACGTCCGAAGATTTTTCCAATGCCATGACCATCGCCAACCGCAAGCACGATGTCGTAGCCATACAGGTATATGATAAGCGTGAGACCGAATTGCCTCGGGCGGGACTTGTCAAGCTGCGTGATGCTGAGCGTGGTAAAGAAGTGTGGGTCGATACGGCGTCACGGCGTGTGCGTGACGGTTATGCGGCGTGGTGGAACGAGCGGCAGAAATGCATGGAAGATTCTCTGAAAAAAAGCCGGGTGGATATGGCGTCGGTCGCTACCGATGAAGATTTTGTCATTGCGTTGATGAATCTTTTCAAGCGTCGTTTATAAAAACACAGTAAGGTAAAAAGAACATGAGAATGAGAAATAAAATAGCGAAGCATCGCCGGTCTGTTTTTGCATGGGCGTTTGTCGCGGTTCTTGTATCGGTATTGCCGGTACGGGTGGTTGCTGCCGATGTGTCGGTTCATGCGTCGATCGATTCGCTGGCGTTATGGATGGGCGAACAGACTCGTATCCGCCTTGAAGTTGCTCAGAACGAAGGCGAGCAAGTATGGTTTCTGCCGACCTTTTCCGATACGTTGGTAAGAGGTATCGAAGTTTTGGAAGTTTCGCGTCCCGATACGATGAAGCTGGGTAACGGCCGTATACAGATAGACCGTAGTCTGTTGGTAACCTCGTTCGATTCGGGCTTTTTCTATATTCCTCCGTTCCGATATGTTGCCGGCACAGATACGTTGAGCACAGAGGCTCTTAGCCTTAAAATTTTGCCGATGGAGGTCGATACGACACAGTCTATTGTCGATATCAAGGGGGTGCGTGCTCCGTCGTCGGCCTGGTGGCTTCTTCTTTGGGACAATATGCCGCTGTGGGGATGGATCGTGCTTATCGTCATTGCGGTAGCGGCAGTTGTCCTCCTTGCCTATTGGATATATCGGAAATATTTCTCTCGAAGTCGGGAAAAAGTAGAGTACGAAGATCTTTTACCTCCGCATGAAAAAGCGCTTTTGGCACTTTCTCAACTGCGAGACGAAAAGTTATGGCAGGAAGGGCGTGAGAAAGAATATTACACGCATCTTACCGATATTTTGCGGGAATATTTGTTCGGTCGTTTCGGTATTCAGGCTATGGAGATGACGTCGTCTCAGATACTTTCTATTCTGAGGTCGAATCAGGAAACGAAAGTCCTGAATAAACAGATGAAAGAAATTCTCGAAATGGCCGATTTCGTGAAATTTGCCAAAGTAAAACCCACACCCGATGACAACGAGGCTGCCATGCGCAATGCCGTAGCGTTTGTAGAGGAGACACGTCCCGAAGAAATTCCTGCCGATGACGCCGGAGCCGAAACGTCTGTCGGGGCGGAAGAGACCGAAACCTCGGAACGTCGGTTTACAGGAGAAGAAAATCCGGTCGCCGGAGAAGAATCTGCCGAAAGCGATTGGGAGAAATATGGACCCTCAAATAAGCGTCGATTATGAATTTTGCACATCCGTCATATTTGTGGCTTTTCTTGTTGTTTATCCCGGCTGTGGTGTGGTATATCTACAAACACAAGAAAGCCGAGGCCTCTTTACAGATTTCTTCGACTTATGCTTTCGACCGTATGGGAAATAGCTATAAGAAGTATCTGAGACATCTGTTGTTCCTTTTGCGTTTGGGGGCTGTTGCCTGCTTGATTATTGTGTTGGCCCGTCCGCAATCGACCAATTATTGGAGTAATCAGGCGACAGAGGGTATAGACATAGTCATTTCGCTCGATATTTCCAGCAGTATGTTGGCGCGAGATTTTCAGCCCGATCGTATCGAGGCGGCAAAAGATGTCGCTTCGCAATTTATCTCCGGCCGCCCCACCGATAATATCGGTCTGGTTATTTTTGCCGGAGAAAGTTTCACCCTTTGTCCCATGACAACCGATCGTACCGTTCTGCTCAATATGCTGAAAGAGGTGAAATGCGGTATGATCGACGATCCTACCGGCATCGGCGACGGACTTGCTACGGCCATCAGCCGTATCAAAGACGGCCCGGCCAAGTCGAAAACGATTATACTTCTTACCGACGGAACGAACAATACCGGGGATATTACGCCCGAGACGGCTGCTCAGATAGCAAAAACGTTCGGTATCCGGGTATATACGATCGGTGTCGGTACCAAAGGAGAAGCTCCTTATCCTGTCATGTCGCCATACGGAATAACCTATCGCAATATTCCTGTCGAAATCGATGAGGTTACGTTGCAGAAGATAGCCGATACGACCGGAGGTAAATATTTTAGGGCAACCAATAAAGATGTCCTTAAAAATATTTTTTCCGAAATCGATAAACTCGAAAAAACCAAGTTGGTCGTAAAAGAGTTCAGCAATAAGGAAGAGTTGTTTGTTACATGGGGTATAGCTGCGCTTGTATTGCTTCTCATAGAGATGCTTTTGCGGCATACTCTGTTACGGAATATACCATAAACGTCATTGCCATGTTTCGATTTGCAAATCCCGAATATCTTTATCTGCTCCTGCTGTTGCCGGTAGTATGGGCTATCTATTTCTACGGTGTATGGCGTAATCGCCGCAATATGGCCCGTATAGGGCGTGCCGATGTATTGGGCGGGTTGATGCCCGATGTTTCCCGATATAAACCCGGAGTGAAGTTTTTCCTGCAACAGCTGGCATTGTTGGTATTGGTTTTTTTGATAGCCCGTCCGCAAATGGGTGCCAAGCTCGAAGTTGTGAAGCGTCAAGGGGTGGAGATAATGATCGCCCTCGATGTGTCCAATTCGATGTTGGCCCAAGACATAGCACCTTCCCGCCTCGAACGGTCGAAGATGTTGTTGTCGAGATTGTTCGATGACCTCGATGAAGATAAAGTGGGGCTTATTGTTTTTGCCGGCGATGCTTATATGCAGCTCCCTATTACGACCGATTTCGTTTCGGCCAAAATGTTTCTTGCCAATATCTCTCCGTCGATGGTGCCGACTCAGGGAACAGCCATAGGCGAAGCTATTCGTTTGGCTATGAATTCTTTTACCCCCGACGAGTCGGCAGATAAAGCGATTATCGTTATTACCGATGGAGAAAACCACGAAGACGATGCTGTGGCTATGGCAAAAGAGGCGGCCAAGCGGGGTATAAAGGTCGATGTTATAGGTATCGGTTCTCCTCAGGGTTCTCCTATACCGATGAACGGGCAAGACGGAAATTTCCGCAAAGACGGTAGTGGAAATGTCGTAATTACGAAGCTCAACGAGCAGATGGGCCAGGAAATCGCCCGTGCTGGGGAGGGGTTGTATGTAACGGCCGATAATACCAACAGCGCCTTGCGTGCGTTGTTGAACGAAGTGGGTAAAATGAAGAAATCGGAAATCGAGAGTAAGGTCTATTCCGAGTATGACGAGCAATTTCCTTTGCTGGCATGGATCGCATTCGGATTGCTCCTGTTCGATATTTTCGTTCTCGATACGAAAAATAAACTGATGAAAAAAGTCAATTTCTTTGATAAATAAATAGTTGTCATGAAACGGAAAAACTGTTATCTCCTTATAGGTGCGGCGTTGTGCATGATAACTCCGGTGGAGGGTATTGCACAAAATGTCGATTCCAAGACGGAACGTCGTATGTTGCGTACCGGGAATGAAGATTATGAAAAAGAAAAGTACACCGAGGCCGAGGTCAATTACCGTCGGGCTCTCGATGCCGACCCGTCTTCGAAGATTGCTACCTATAATATAGGTAATGCATTGTTTCGTCAGGGGAAGTACGATGAAGCTGCCCGCCAATATGGTAACTTGACCGATAAGGAACGTCCCGACGATGGAAAGGTCGAGTCGGCTGGGAATTGGTATAATTTGGGAAATTCCATGTATATGCAGGGAAAGTATGCCGAGAGTATAGAGGCGTATAAAAATTCTTTGCGACGCAATCCCGATGATCATGAAGCTCGTTACAATTTGCGCATGGCGCAACTGAAATTGCAGCAACAGCAACAACAGCAGCAAAATAAGGACAATCAACAGCAGAATCAAAATAATCAACAACAACAAAACCAACAAAATCAGAATAACCAGCAAAACCGGGATAACGATAAGGATAAAGAAAAACAGCAGAATTCACCACAAGAACAACAGAACCAAAATCCTCAAAATCCTGGTAGGCAGGAAGACCGGCCGGCCGATAACGGTCAGCCTCAACCCGGCGAAATGTCTCGTGAAAATGCCCAGCAGATACTTGATGCTATGCAGCAAGACGAGAAGGCCACACAAGAGAAGGTACAGAAAGCCCTGCTCGAACAACGAAAAAAACGTAAAACCGACAAGGAATGGTAATTCGATGACCGTCGAGATCGATGTTCTCGATGATTTGATAAATAAAGAGATAAAGAAATGATACAGCGAATAGTTCTTATGGTAATAACCTGCATGGCAATGATTTCACCGGCAGTTGCTGATGAGGTGAAGTTCTTGGCGTCCGCACCGAAGCAGGTAATACAGGGCCAGCAATTTCAGGTTATTTATACGTTGCAGAATGCTGGTGGAAATGATTTTAGGGCTCCAGATTTTTCTGGCTTTTCCGTTTTATATGGTCCTGCTACATCGCAAAGTTCGCAGATATCTATTGTGAACGGTAAGATGTCTAAGGTAAGCGAGTATGCTTATACCTATACGTTGCGGGCCGACAAAGAGGGTTCTTATACGTTCGCCGCTGCGACAATAATGGTCGACGGAAAACAATTATCGTCCAATTCACTGAGGGTTCAGGTTTTACCTCCCGATAAAAATGCTCCGGCTCCTTCTGCTAATGGTGGCATGTCGGGGCGGCAATCGGTGCAGTCGGCAGTAGAAGACCCCGAGTTGTTCGTCCGTCTTATTTTGTCCAAAAAATCGGTTTATGAACAAGAACCTATTTTAGCTACGGTCAAGGTCTATTTGCGGGGAGGAAATTTATTGGGTATCCATGAGCTTGTCATGCCGGGATTCGACGGCTTCATTACACAGGAGATCGATTTGGACAACACTCAGATAGAGCTTGAAAATTTCAACGGGAACAATTATCAGGTAGCGACTTTGAAGCAGGTATTGCTGTACCCGCAGCGTACCGGAAATTTGGAAATAACTCCCGGAAAATTTGATTTTTCGGTACTTGTCGAACGTCCCATGCCCGGGATATTCCGTATGATGAGCGGGACACAAGAGTTGATACGTTCGGCTACGACACCGGCTGTAACAGTAAAGGTGAAGCCGTTGCCGACGCCCCGTCCGGCTTCATATATGAATGCAGTGGGTTCTAACCTCAAACTTTCGTCATCGTTGAGCAAAGAGACATTGAAAGCAAATGAGGCCGTTACTTTGAAACTGACTCTTTCGGGAACTGCCAATTTGAAATATATGAAAAATCCCGACGTGAAGTTTCCCGTCGATTTTGATGTTTACGATCCAAAAATTTCGACCGATTTGAAAAATACCGATACCGGGGTAAGCGGAACTCGTACGGTAGAATACACGATTATACCGCGCAGTGCCGGAGAATTTACTATCCCGCCTGTCGAATTCACTTATTTCGATTTTTCGGTGAATCGTTACAAAACCCTTGCCACACCCGAGTATCATCTTACCGTGGAACGAGGAAACAGCAGCGAAGGGTCGGTCGTTTTGGCCAATTTCTCGGATAAAGAAGCCGTAAAGCATCTCAATCAGGATATTCGTTATATCAAGACCGGAGATTTGCATCAAAAGAAGTCCGAATCATTCTTTTACGGATCTTGGGCTTACCGATTGTGTTTCCTTGTACCATTGCTTCTGCTGGTCGCATTTGTTTTATTTAATTATCAGAAAGCCCGCGAGAATGCAAATGCTGCACGCCTCAAAACCAAGAAAGCCAATAAGGTGGCGATACGGCGTTTAAAGATTGCAGGGAAATATCTCCAAGAGCACAATAGCGAGCATTTCTATGACGAGACCCTTAAAGCGATGTGGGGATATATCAGCGACAAGTTGCTTTTGCCTCTATCCGAGCTTACAAGGGATAATGTCGCTGCACAGTTGATGTCGTATGGGGCCGATGAGGAACTCATAGGTAGGGTGATACAGGTGATAGATACGTGCGAATTTGCCCGTTATGCTCCTTCTCAAAGCAATGAAGCGATGGATCGCCTTTATGACGAAACGCTCGACGTGATAGGAAAAATGGAAAATGTGAAACGATAAAAAAGTGAAACCATGTCTCTTCGGAAAATATATATTTTAACGATACTTTTGTGCTCGGCATGGTCTGTGTCTCGGGTCAATGCACAATCTTTGGCAGAGCAGGCCGGCGAAGCGTACCAGAAAGGCGACTATTCCAAAGCAGTCGAGCTGTATGAACAGTCGGGTGAGCAGGACGGGACTTCTGCCGCCTATTTCTATAATCTGGGAAACGCTTATTACAAATGCGGGCTTTATCCCAATGCCATTCTGAATTACGAGCGTTCTTTGTTACTCGATTCTGACAACGCCGATACTCGCTTCAATCTCGAAATGGCGCAAGCCCGCATCGCGGATAAAATAGAGCCGTTGGGTACTTTTTTTCTTGTACAATGGTCAACGGCGGTACGCCATCTTTTTTCTTCGAATGTTTGGGCCGTGATTGCTGTCGTTGCCTTCCTGTTATTTCTTGCAGGTGTCGTTCTGTACTTTTTTGTCGATAAGGTCGTTTTGCGTAAAGTCGGATTTTTTGCTGGCTTGTTGGCTGTGCTTGTTGCGATAGGTGCCAATCATTTTGCTTCGGAGCAGAAGGAGCGGATTATTCATCGCGATTCGGCGATAATTTTTGCTCCCACCATTACGGTGAAAAGTTCTCCGTCGGAGAGCGGTACCGACCTTTTTGTTTTACATGAGGGTACGAAAGTGTTTCTTATGGACCGGGTGGGAGAGTGGAGCGAAATACGCCTTGAAGATGGAAATCGCGGGTGGATACCTACCGATAAGTTGGAAGTGATATAATATAAAGTCAGGACATATTTTGTCCATAACGGGCAAAAGGGTTATCTTTGTCCATTATGCTCGATATGTTACTGGAATTGGATCGTTCTCTGTTATTGTTTTTCAATCAGGGACATACGTTGTATTGGGATCAGGTGATGTGGATTTATACCGGGAAGTTGGTATGGATTCCGCTCGTCCTTTCTATGATATATGTGGCTTTCCGCGGTGGCGGGTGGCGAGAGGGAGTATGGTTTGTTTTGGTGGCGGGGTTGGTAGTCCTTTTGTGCGACCAGTTTTCGTCGTCGGTATGCAAACCTTTTTTTGAACGTTACCGTCCGGCTCGCGATCCCGATTTTTCTTCAATGGTAACGATCGTGAACGGTTATCGGGGAGGAATGTTCGGTTTCTTTTCGAGCCATGCGGCCAATGCTGCCGGCATAGTCGTGTACACGGCGTTGATTTTCCGTAATAGGTTTTATACGTTAACAGCTGTTTTGTGGGCTTTACTCACCTGTTATTCCCGCATGTATTTGGGAGTTCACTATCCCGGAGATATTTTGGCCGGACTGTTATGGGGCACTCTTATGGGGTGGGGTGGTTTTTTCTTGTATAAGAAAATACGTCCCTTTTTCTTTGGTGATGTACCGTCTCCCTACTCCGGGTGTCGTTTTGTAGGGATAATAACGGCGGTCGTGTATTTAACGTTCCTTTTCATTCTATTTATGGCGCCGATATTGAATTTCTCGTTTCATTGATCTTTTTGGGAGTGTACTGTTTGTACATGATTTTCTTAATCATATATAAGATAAATACTTATAGAACCGATTGCTGATTTAGGTGTAAAAAAACTTCGATTTATTTGCTTTTTCCGAATATTAAAATTATATTTATTGCCGGAAACAATCAAAAAGAGTTTAACCCCTTAAATTTTATAGTCATGACAAAGACAATCACTTTTAATGAACTTCGTCGCATCAAAGATAGTTTACCCGACGGCTCCATTCATAGAATAGCCGATGAATTGAATGTAACCGTTCAGACCGTACGTAATTATTTCGGCGGTAATAACTATGAGTTCGGTAAGAATTGCGGCCTGCATATCGAACCCGGGCCCGACGGAGGTATCGTAGTTCTCGATAATACGACCATCTACGATATGGCCATGAAGATTCTGGAAGAAGAGAACGCGTAAATTTCGGCGGAGTCGTCTCCGTATTCCATTTTTGAACAGAAATACACCCCTGTTTGTTTCTGTTTGTGCGGGTAAAGGTTTAATATTAAAATCCTTACAATTATGAGTGAAGACAGATTAATAACAGTTGCGATATATACCTACGAGAAGGCTCAGATCATCAAAGGTATATTGGAAAACGAGGGTATTCCTGTCGCTATACAGAATGTCAATCTGATTCAGCCGGTTGTATCATCAGGGGTACGGATTCGTATTCGGGAAAATGATCTGCCGCGTGCCCTTAAAATTCTTGAGAACAGTCCTATTTTTGAAGATTTGTTGCAGAACAAGACATCGGAGAATCGGGAGAATCAAATATTGGTTCCCGTCGATTTCTCCGATTATTCTATAAAGGCCTGCCGTACGGCGTTTACGGTGGCCGGTTCGCTTAAAGCAAAAGTCGTTTTGCTGCATACCTATCTGATCCCCGATTTTATGAGCATGCTCTCGGCGACGAGTGTATTTTCTATCGAAGCTGTCAACGACAACGATATGGAAATGTATAAGGAGATACGTCGTCAGGCCGAGCAGGATATGAAGAAATTGCTCGAAGCCCTTAATAAAGAGGTGAAGTTGGGACGTCTACCCGATGTAGAGGTAGAGCCGGTATGGAAAGACGGTATTCCCGAAGACGAAATTTACCGGTATGCCAAGGTCAATCGACCGTTGCTTATCGTTATGGGTACTCGGGGAAAAGGTCGTAAGGAGAGCGATCTGATAGGAAGCGTTACGGCCGAAGTCTTCGAATCGGCTTGCGTACCGGTTTTGGCAATTCCCGAAAATGTACCGTTCGTGGGATTTGAAAATGTAAAAAGCATTGCCTTTTTCACCAATTTCGACCAGCAAGATTTGTTGGCGGTAGATACTTTCATGCGTCTTTTTGCCGCGTTTCGTTTTAGTGTGCATTTCGTACATATCCAGTCGCAGAAAGATGTGTGGGACGATGTCCGGTTGTCCGGAATGAAAGATTATCTCGAAAAACATTATGCGGGTTATGAGGTCTCTTGTTCTTTGATAAAGAAAGAAGACGATTTGCTCGACGAACTCGAATCTTTCGTTGAAAAAGAGAAAGTCGATCTTTTGGCCATGACCACACGACGGCGTAATGTTTTTGCCCGGCTTTTCAATCCGGGATTGGCGCATAAGATGATATTCCATTCCGATACGCCTTTGTTGGTTATTCCGGCCAGTGGTAATGTATGAAAGTTACATGAAGAAGGCGGGTGTTTCACTCGCTTTCTTTTTCTTGAAAAACTATGTCGATAAATACAATTCCTGCAAGTCGCGTAACACCCGAGAAAATAGAACAGCTCGGAGAAAAAGAAATATTCGTGTTCGGTTCCAGTCTTATGGGTGTCCATTTCGGAGATGCAGCCCGAGTTGCCTATGATAAATTCGGAGCGGGAGGTGTTTCCGAGGGTCTGAAAGGGTCGACTTATGCCATTCCTGTGGTACGGGCGGGTATAGACATGGTAAAGCCGCATATCGAGTCGTTTTTGTCTTTTGCACGCACCCATACCGAGTACCGTTTTTTAGTAACCCGTATCGGTTGCGGTATTGTCGGTTTTACCGATGAAGATATGGCTCCGTTGTTTGCTGCGGCTATCGGAATGGAGCATGTTACTTTACCGGTTTCGTTTTGGGAAGTTTTGCAACGTAAGGGTTTTTATGTGCCGCATATACCGCCGGATCGTATTGCTGCCGACCATATAGAGATGTTGGAAGAGAATGAAATTTTTGTTTTCGGCAGTAATTTGTCGGGGAAACATTACGGAGGAGCTGCATTTATCGCAAATAAAAGATTTGGGGCCGAATGGGGCATAGGTCGCGGACTTACAGGGAAGACGTATGCCATACCTACCATGCGGGCGAGTGTGGAGATGATCAAACCGTATGTCGATGAATTTATCTCTTTTGCCTGTACTCATACCGAGTATCGCTTTTTGGTAACGCGTATCGGTTGCGGAATTGCCGGTTTTACCGATAGGGATATAGCTCCGTTGTTTTGCGATGCCGTAGATGTTCCCAATATCGCCTTACCCCTCTCTTTTTGGCATGTTATTTTTTCTCTTGGTTGATGTCGGTTCTCTATCTTTTCAATCCCGAGAATGATTTGGCGTTGGCCAATGGCGGAAAAAATTATACGCCGCCACCGTTGGCACGGATGATAGCTCGGGATTTATCCACTTTGCCGCTATGGTATGCCCCGGAAGAAGATATTGTCTGTTTGCCGTCTCTCGATTATGGCGATTCGTTGATGCCTGTTTTGGAGTCGTTGGGGAAAAAATGTCGTGTTTGTTCCATTACCTCGTTGCCCGATGATGTTTCGGCCTACCGGCCGTGGGGGTGGAGTCCCGAAATTGTCCACCGTTTTCTCCGACATGGTGCTGATGCCGAATTACTTCCTAGTACAGAATTGCTGGATCGACAACGAGGGTGGGCGCATCGCATACGTACCCGAGAAGTCCTTACCTTTTTGAAAAGTGAAAGAGTAGATGTTCCCTACGAAATTCCCGTTTCGTTTCGTGATGAGGAACAGGTGCATGATTTTGTTGCAACGCGCCGTCGGGCTATGCTCAAAGCGCCGTGGTCGGGCAGCGGGAAAGGTTTGTGCCGGACTTATGGAACGTATGATTTGGCGATAGGCCGATGGGTACAAGGGGTACTCCGTCGTCAGGGTGAGGTCGTTTGTGAACCTTATTTCGAGAAAGAGGCCGATATGGCGATGGAATTCTTTTCTGATGGTAATCGGGCCGTTTTTTCGGGCTACTCATGGTTTTCGACCGACGAGCGCGGAGCGTATAAAGGAAATTATTTGTTATCCGATGCCGAAATCGAAAAACGTGTCTCTTCCTATCATCTTCCTACCGATGATTTATATCGGGTACGTGAGAGTTTCGAGCGCTTTTTTACCCGGTATATAGCTCCGTTATATCAGGGATATTTCGGTGTCGATATGATGATATACCGTCGCTCCGGAACATTTGCTTTGCACCCGTGCGTGGAGATAAACCTGCGTATGAATATGGGTATGGTATCTCGTATCTTTTATGACCGTTACGTGGCGGAGGGAAGTAAAGGCGTTTATCGCGTGGAGTATTTTCCCGATGCCGGGCTGCTTATGGCCGATCATCTTCGTCGGCAATTTGAAAATCCCCTTCATATCGGCCGGCAAAAAATAGAGAGCGGTTATCTGACTCTGAATCCGATTCTGCCCGATACTCATTATCGGGCCTCTGTCGAGATATATTCTGTATAGCAGGAGGAAATCGTTCCGTCAGAATTTTTTCAATTCCTGATAAAGCCTTTGTATGGGTAGCCCCATGACATTGTAGTACGAGCCACGTATGCCGGTAACCCCTACATACCCTATCCATTCTTGTATGCCGTAAGCCCCGGCCTTATCGAGCGGGGAGTATTTTTCGACGTAATAATCGATTTCTTCCTCAGTGAGTGATGCAAACGATACTTCGGTGGATGTCGCAAAAGAGACCTCTTTGTCTGAGGTCGTGATACTGACGCCGGTTATCACCGTATGCGTTTTTCCCGAGAGGGCATGTAGCATGGCTCGTGCGTCGGTTTTGTCGAGAGGCTTTCCATACACGCGACCGTCGAGCCATACGATAGTGTCGGCTGTGATGAGTAGGGTACGGTCGGTCAATAGTTTTTTATATGCCTCGGCCTTTTTCTTGGCAATATAGAGCGGAATTTCCTCTCCTTGCAGAGTTTCGGGGTAACTCTCGTCTATATCGGGAAGCACGCTTACCCGATAAGAAATATCCAGTCCCGCCAACAACTCTTTCCGACGGGGAGAATTACTAGCCAATACGATGTCGTAGTTTTTCAAAAAATCCATGTCTGTAAGTTTTTACCAGCCGAAGGCTTCTTCACCGAACCATTTTCCCTGCGCTTTCATGACTTGTTCTATCACATCGCGACCGCAACCGTAACCTCCCTTACGGGGAGAGATGTAAGTGGCGACCGATTTTATTTCGGGTACGGCGTCGGCCGGGCAGCAGGGGAGACCGACCGATTGCATGACCTCATAGTCGGGAATGTCGTCGCCCATGTATAGAATTTCCTCCCGTTTCAATCCGGTTTCTTGCGTCCACTGTTCAAACGATTGGGTTTTAATGCTTGCACCCATAAAGATGTGCTGTACCCCGAGACCTTCAAATCGTTTACGAACCGATTCGGTACGGCCGCCGGTAATGATGGCGATTTCAAAACCTTTGCGTACGGCAAGTTGTATGGCGTACCCGTCTTTGATGTTTACCGTGCGGCAGGGTTCTCCGTTGGGGTGCAAGTGTATGGTTTCTGCCGACAGGACTCCATCGACGTCGAAAGCAAATCCTTTTATACGGGTGAGATCGTAATCTATTTTACTCATGAGTGGTAGATTGTGTAGGTGGTGTGTCGGCAAAAGCATGTATATGCCTGCTTAACAGCCGATATATTTCTTTTTCGTCGTTATCGTCGAGAAGGTCGATATGTTTTTGCATGACGTTGAGGTCGTATCGTATGGCCGGGCCTGTTTGTGCATCGATGGGAGCAAGAGATTCTATTTTTGCCGCTGTTTCGCGTATGAGCGGTCGGAGAGCGTCAAAGGGCAACCGTTGTTTTTCGAGTAGTTCGGCGGCGATGGCGTAGAGATGATTGGTAAAGTTGCAGGCAAATACGGCGGCCAGATGCAGGTGCCTGCGTTGTTCCGAAGTCGCTTCGAGAACTTGTCCCGATATCTCTTTCCCGATTTTTTGCAATGTAGCAGTTATCTCGGGTGATGCGCCTTCGATGAAAACCGGTATTTCATCAAATCGAACTTCTATGTTTTTGCTAAATGTCTGCAACGGATAGAGAACGCCGTACCGTTGGCATTTCCCCGAAAATACCGACATTGGTATGCTGCCGGCCGTGTGCAGGTAAAGAGCCTCTTCTCGTCTCGGGGCTTTATCTATGAGCTCTTCGAGGGCCGAGTCGCTCACCGAGAATATGTATATGTCGGCGTCGTTGCACAATTCCTCCATGCGGTTGGTCATGCCGCACTTCAATTTTCCGGCAAGTCGTTGAGCCGAATCTTCGGTGCGGCTGTAAACTTGTGTGATGTCGTATCCCGCTTGTTGCAAGGCCGTAGCCAGATGGGTCGCCAAATTGCCGGCTCCGATAAAAACGATACGTTGTTTTTGCTCGTTTACCATTGGCCGATATGAACTTTTTCCCAAGCTGCTTTCTCGGGATCGAAAGGTGTTTTTGTTTCGGCTTTGTGGCCTAAGGCAATGATGGCCAGTACTTGCATGGGCAGGGGGATATTCAATAATTCCCGTACGAAATCTTCGGCCGATTCGCCGTTTTCACCATAACGGCCGCGTACCTGTACCCAACAGCTGCCCAATCCCAATTCTTCGGCTTGCAGTTGTATGAGTGTGGAGGCAATGGAAGCGTCTTCTATCCATACATCGCTTTTCATCGGGTCGCCTAAGACTACGACAGCAAGTTTGGCACCGGCTATCAGTTTGGCACCGTTGTCTTTACAAACCGAGAGTCGTTCGAGTTTTTCCGCATCTTCGACCAGAACAAATTCCCAAGATAGCGATCGTTTCGATGAAGGGGCCATGAGTGCGGCTTCCATGATGTTTTTTACGTCGTCTGAAGCTATTTCCTGTTCGGTAAATTTGCGCGTGCTTCGGCGCAATCGTAGCAATTCGTGAAAGTCTTTCATATAATGATTGTTTATGGAATTATTCCGGTATGAACGACATACGGGAACAACTTTACAAAAATAGTAATAATTGATCGAAATCGAAGTTGCCTCTTAAAATATTTGCATATATTTGAAACGTTCAAATAAAGATTATGAAAAAATCCTTTCCCCTGAAAGAGTATATTTTTTTGTCGCTCATATTGTTGTCCTTTTCTGCTTGTCGGGAGACCGTGCGTTGGCAAGCGGCCGTGCCTGAAAAAGAACAGGTAGGTGCACATGCTTTACCCGATACGATAATGCCGGTTTTGGCTCCGTTTGATTTTCCCGATGTGAAAAAGAGTGTTTTTCCCGATCTTACGGTTTCTATCACCGATTACGGAGCCGTCTCCGGTGAGAAAGCGACAGAAGCCATAAATCGGGCGATCAAAGATGTGCATGAGAGAGGCGGCGGTACGGTAATCGTTCCTTCCGGTATTTGGTTGACCGGTCGTATTGTCCTTTTGAGTGATGTGAATTTGCACTTGTTCGAGGGGGCCGAACTGCATTTTTCAGGAGCCGTGGCCGATTATCAGCCGGCTGTTTTTACCCGTCAGGAGGGTGTGGAGGTCTATTCTTTGGGCGCTTTGGTGTATGCCGACGGGCAGGAAAATATTGCTCTTACCGGCAAAGGAAAATTGGTAGGCCCGGCTCGGGATTGCGAGATACAGAAACGTCAGATGCGTGGCGATGTCATCGAAAATCTTATCGATGCCTCTTCTCCGGTAGAGAGTCGTGTTTACGATGGGAAGAAGGGGGGAGGTGTGTTCCTGCCCATGTTCTTTTCGCCTGTTCATTGTCGGCAGGTCTATGTCGAGGGCATTACGTTCGAGAATACGCCGTTTTGGAATGTCGTACCCGTCTATTGCGACGGTGTGGTGATACGGGGTATCACGGTACGTTCCGAAAAGATTCCCCGGGGGGACGGTATCGACATCGAGTCGTCCCGGAATGTGTTGATAGAATATTGTACGTTGAGTTGCGGTGATGACTGTTTTACATTGAAAGCCGGACGTTGCGAAGACGGGTTACGGGTAAATCGACCCACCGAAAATATTGTCATTCGCTATTGTTTGGCTCAAAAGGGTCATGGTGCTATTACCTGCGGCAGTGAAACGGCCGGAGTAATAAGAAATGTGTATGTGCACGATTGTGTTTTCGACGGCACCGATACGGGATTGCGCTTTAAAACACGGCGTAACAGGGGCGGAGGCGGAGAAAATCTCGTTTACGAACGAGTACGTATGTCGTCGTGCGGACAGCCTTTTGTGTGGGATATGCTCGGCAGTCGCACTTATGTGGGCGACTTGGCCGTGCGTTTGCCGGCACGGGAAATGACACCCCTTACACCGTTTTACAGGAATATTACAGCACGGGATATCATCGTGGAGCAGTGCAATCGTTTGGTCAAGGCCGTAGGTATTCCCGAAGTGCCGGTCTCCGGTGTTACTGTCGAGAGAGTTGATGCCAGCTGCGAGCGGTTGATGTTGTTGCAGGATGTCGATGGTCTGGCTTTCCGGGATATGACGGTGCGCTGTTCCGATTCGCTCCTTGTTTTGACCGACGCACGCCGTATCCGATTCGACCGAGTCTCTTTCTGCCTTCCCGGGGGAAAACCTGCGGTACTGTTGGACGGTGCATTATCGGTTTTGCCCGAATATATCGATTGCCGATTTTCCGACACGGAAATTTCAGATGGACGATGAAAAATTTTGCAGCAATCGATTTTGAGACGGCAAACGGCCGTCGTACCAGTGTGTGCAGCGTAGGAGTGGTCATTGTTCGGGGCGGGACGGTGGTCGATAAAATATACCGACTTATACGTCCGTATCCGAATTATTATTCCCGATGGGCTACCGAAATACATGGGCTTACGGCGGCAGATACTGAGGAAGCCGATGATTTTCCTCACGTTTGGAGTGAAATAGCTCCGCTTATCGAGGGATTGCCGTTGGTGGCACATAACAGCCCGTTCGACGAAGGGTGTCTGAAAGAGGTACATCGGCATTATCAGTTGCCTTATCCCGGTTATACGTTTTTGTGTACTTGTCGGGCTTCGCGTCGCAAATTCGGCAAGGAGCTTCCCAATCATCAGTTGCATACCGTTGCCGCTTGTTGCGGATATGACTTGACCACTCATCATCATGCACTGGCCGATGCTGAGGCATGCGCTGCCATAGCTTTGCAGATAATAGATGAAATATGAACTTCCCGGGAGTGTGTGTATCTTGGAACGGAACCCCCGTAAAATTTTAGACTTCCCGAATATACTGAAACGGCAGAAATGTCGTTTATATACATAGTATATTATTTAGTGTATTCATTCTCGAACCGAAACGACGGTATGATTCTACGGCAACTGTGGTTGTATATCTTTCTTTTCTTGTGCTTTACGGTACAAGCGCAACGCCGTGTCGAAATAACGGGAAAAGTCATTGACTCGGAAGGAGGGCCGATGGATCTTGTTACCGTAGCTGTTCCGGCAGCCTCGACGGGAACGTTTACCAACGAGAAGGGTGAATTTAAATTGAAAATCACTCCGTCCGATACGGTAGAGGTGGTGTTTTCTTATCTCGGGTATCGTCGCGAAACCAGAAAATTGGTCGACCCTGCGGAAAAAGTTTCGCTTACGGTGCGCATGTATAACAAAGACCGCACGTTGAGCGAGGTGCAGATACGGGAGTATCGTCGCCAAATGTCGACATTGCAAAAAATCGATCCGAAAGACTGGAAATTGATGCCCGATGCTTCGGGTGGTTCTATCGAGGCTTTGTTGGCGACTATGCCCGGTGTACACTCCAATAACGAATTGAGTTCGCAATATTCGGTACGAGGCGGAAATTTCGATGAGAATATAGTCTATGTCAATGGAATAGAGATATACCGCCCGCAGTTGATACGCACCGGGCAGCAGGAGGGATTGAGTTTTATCAATCCCGATATGGTCGGCTCAGTCGGGTTTTCGTCGGGAGGTTATCCGGTGGAATACGGCGATAAAATGTCGTCGGTACTCGACATTACTTATAAGAAGCCCGAGGCGTTTGAGGGGGCGGTATCGGGCAGTTTCTTGGGGGCGAGTGCTTCGGTAGGGCACAGTACCAAGCGTTTCTCCCAGTTGCATGGATTTCGGTTTAAAACCAATTCGACCCTGCTCAGTACGCTCGATACCGAGGGTGAGTATAAACCCCTCTTTTTCGATTATCAGACCTACCTTACCTATAAAATAAATTCCCGTTGGGATGTTGCTTTTTTAGGAAATATATCGAGCAACAATTACAAATTTATTCCGCAATCGCGGACGACCCGTTACGGCAGCATTTCTTCGGCTGCCCAGTTCACGGTCTATTTCGACGGGAAAGAGCAGGATATTTTTCAAACTTATTTCGGAGCGTTCACCGTCAATTACCGGCCGTCGGCGTTCACCGATTTGTCGTTGTTGGCATCGGCATTTACGACTCGGGAGCAGGTTACTTACGATATTACGGGTGAGTATTGGCTCGACGAACTCGATTTGGCCAATGGGGTCGATACGCAGGAAAGCTCCGGTACATTGGGATACGGTTCTTATCATGAACATGCCCGCAATAGACTGAATGCCAATGTTTATGCTTTGGCTTTGAAAGGCGAGACCCGGTTGGGCCGCCATACGTTGCGTTATGGGGTCAATTATCAGCGGGAGCGCATTCATGATCGTATGCGGGAGTGGGAAGCCCGGGATTCGTCGGGTTATACGCTACCGCATACCGGTGAGGGCATATCGCTCATTTCGAGTCTTCGCTCGATGCAGGATACGGAGAGCAACCGTATATCGACATATATACAGGAAACTTATACGCTCGAACACAAGTCTGGTATTTATAATTTTACCGGGGGTATGCGTTTGTCATATTGGGACTATAATAGGGAATGCATCGTTTCTCCGCGTATTTCGGTCGGGTTCAATCCGGCGTTCAATCCCCGCTTGACATTCCGTTTTGCCACAGGACTTTATTATCAGGCTCCGTTTTACAAGGAGTTCCGCGATACGCTTCAAGACAGCCGGGGAAACTGGGTGGTGCGTCTGAACGACCGCATCAAGTCGCAACGGTCGGTGCATGTGATATTGGGAAGTGATTTTACGTTCCGGGCGATGGATCGTCCTTTCAAGTTGACCGGCGAGGTTTATTATAAAAAACTCGATCGGCTCATCTCCTATGAGGTCGATAACGTGAGAGTATGGTATAGCGGAGAAAACAATTCCAAAGGGCATATTGCCGGTCTCGACCTGAAACTTTTCGGGGAGTTTGTTCCCGGGGTCGATTCTTGGCTGACGTTCTCACTGATGACGGCAAAGGAAAAGACCGCTTCGGGGTATGTTCCGTTGCCTACCGAACAGCGTTACAGCGTGGGACTCTTTTTCCAAGATTATGTGCCCCGTTTTCCCAAATACCGTTTTTCGCTCAAAGCCATTTGGTCCGACGGCCTCCCGATGGCCGCTCCGCGCAAAGGAAGGGCCGAGGGTTATTTCCGTACACCGCCTTATCGGCGTGTGGATATAGGACTTTCCCGACGTTTGGCCGGCGGAGAGGATCGTATCATGCAGAAGCCGTTTTTCCGCAGTTTCAAAAGTATTTGGATAGGACTTGACGTATTTAACCTACTCGATTTTGCCAATGTCAATTCTTATTATTGGGTAACCGACATATACAACAATCAGAATGCCGTTCCCAATTATCTTACCGGCCGGCAATTCAATTTGCGTCTTTCGTTTGAGTTTTAGTGGGTCGTCGTGTTGGCGATAAAAGCTCCGTCGGTGCGTATGCGGTGGCAGGATATGCGCAGCCGTCGGCACTCTTCTTGCAATGATTTTTGCTGGAAATAGGGCAGATTGTGTGCGAGAATGATTTCCCGTATGTCGAATATTTGCCGAATATCATCGATGTTTCCTTTGAATCCCGATACGACGATGGCATAGTCGATACTCATGCGTGCGTGTGAAGTTACTCCTTGCCAGCGGTCGTCGCCGAGGACGATGATGCGTTCTTTTTGGAAAGCGATGTAGGGTAGTTCTACCCGGAGGTTTCCGCAGGTTGTCGAGTCGGAAACGAAAGAAATGTTATCGATGCCGTTTTTTATCCAGAAACGCCGGGCTTCCCGTTCGGTCGAACGTTCTGGCAAGGTGTCGAGAGGGAATAGCATGTTCATTCCGTTATCTATAAAATTGAGTGTCGTCGTTCCTCCGCTTTCCTGATAAATCACCCAAGCATTGTGTAGAGGAGGGCGATTTTCGAAGGTCTCGATAATGAGAAAGAAAAGGACACACGACAATAGGCCGATGAGACCTTTTACCTGACGGGATAAAAGAACGGCAGCACCTCCGAAAATAATGATAAACCACAGAATGAGAGACTCGGGTTCGACCCATATATTTTGTATCGAAGACCAATCGTATCGTTCTACAAGCCGGGAAAACCGGTCGAGGCCATCGGCCATGCCGTTTATGATATGCGCAAGCAAGGGTATGTTTATGCCGATACCCGATAGGAGAAGCCACAGAAATCCTCCGCCGAGCAATATAGGCAGCAGCGGAACGATGATTAGATTTGTCAATAATCCCAGCAAGGGCAATTCATGAAAGTAGTAGATGACCAGAGGCAGTGTCCCTATTTGGGCGGCTGCCGAAACCGACAATAACGAAGCAACTTTCTCGGTGATGCGGTTACCGTGCGGGAGTAAATTATAGATAGGTTTGTAAAAAAGCAGTATGGTAAAAACCGATAAAAAACTGAGTTGGAATCCCACTTGAAAAAGATAGTGCGGGTTGTAAAGTAGCATACCGAAAGCCGCGATAAAAAGACTGTTCATAGGGCGTGCCCTGCGACCGATGAGGATACCGGTAAGGACGACCGATACCATGACGCAGGCTCGTATTACCGAGGGAGACAATCCGGTTAAGAGAGCATACCCCCAAAGCAAGACGAGAATGATGGCGGCACGCAATCGGTGAAGGTGCAGCCATGCCAGTGGCGCGAGCAGGGCCGCTATCAGCGCCCAGATGGTTCCCAAGTGCAATCCGCTGACGGCGAGGACGTGCGATAGTCCGGCCGTAGAAAAGGAGTCTCTTTGTTCTTGGTCGAGTTCCTCGGTATATCCCAGTAAAAGAGCTTTCAGTATGCTTCGGGCCTGAGGAGTGAAACGGCCATTGTCTATAATTTTCAGGCAGTAGTCTCGTAACGATTCGGCATAAGTTTTTAAAGCCGGTCTGTCTGTATGGCCTATCGTAATCCATTTATTGATAGGTAGGTATTGTGTATAGATATATCCCCGGTGGCGCATCAGGGCGGCGTAGTCGAATGCTTCGGGGTTTTGTTTGTTGGCGATAGGGGCGAGGTGGGGAGTAAACAGAATCAGGTCTCCGGTTTCTGGACTTTCCGCATGTGGCGTGTTTTCGATGTGCAATATCGCCGGAATTTCGACTGGAATGTTTTTCGTGCTGTCTTGGACAAGGGCGATGATTGTTGCTTGGCAACCTATACTTCGGCCGGTATCGGAGTCGGCGGCATCTATTCGGGCTAATGCGTAGCGGAATGAATGGAGATTTTCTCCGGGAATTTTTTGCCGGTTGCATATCCGCATGGTCGCACCTCCGGCTGTTATGAACAGGGCGCAGGCGGCAATGGAGAAGAAAAAGCGGTTGCGGAATCGCAACTCGATATGTCGTAGGGAGTAAACGTGTAGAGTCAGAAAGACGACTCCGATGAAGAAGGATACCCATAGAAAAATATCGGGTATGACTTCTTGCAAGGCGATACCGGCGGCAAAAGGTACGGCAAGACGTATAAATGGGGCGTCATCGAATAGTCCTCGTCTCATAAAGTATGAACGGCGACGGTGTGGAGTGCGACATGGGTATAGGTCTTATTTTGCCACCGTGTTTTGTGGGTTTAGTGGTATGTTTTTCTGGCAAATTGCGGCGATGTTTTTACATCGTTTTCATCTGTGCGATGGTGGCTTCGGGGTTTTCCGAAGAGAATACGCTGTGTCCGCATACCAGAATATCGGCACCTGCATCTATCGTGAGGCGGGCGGTTTCGAGATTGATACCCCCGTCTACTTCGATGAGGGTATGGGCATTTTTACGGAGAATCATCTCTTTGAGCCGGGCAATCTTTTCGATGGATTGGGGTATGAATTTCTGTCCGCCGAATCCCGGATTTACCGACATGATAAGTATCATGTCAGCATCGGTGATAATGTCTTCGAGCATGGCGACGGGTGTATGCGGATTGAGGGTGATTCCGGCTTTCATGCCCGCTTTTTTGATTTCTTGCACCGTGCGGTGCAGATGCAGACAAGCCTCGTAATGTACGTTCACCATGTATGCACCGAGGGATTGCAGTCGGGAAATGAATTTCTCGGGTTGGGTGATCATGAGGTGTACATCGAGCGGTTTCCGGCTCAGGGGAGCTATGGCTTCGATGACCGGAAATCCGAAAGAGATATTCGGGACGAACACCCCGTCCATGATATCGAGGTGCAACCAATCGGCCTTGCTGCGGTTTATCATTTCGATATCCGATTGCAAGTCGGCGAAGTTTGCCGACAATAAGGAGGGGGCGATAAGCGGGCTCATGACAGATATGTCTTTGTTATGTAGAACAAAGATAAACGATACGATCGAATTGACGAAAGGTTTCCGTAAAAATTTAATTCAATGCGTAATGGGACGTCGAGTAAGGTATGACGGGTTTGGCCGAGTAGGTGCGTGCCACCGACCGCAACAGCATCAACGTACTGTTGCTCGGACCCGACGGTATCGTTTTTTTATCGGAACGGACAGAAGGAGTAGTTGTTTTTTTCATAGGCTGTACGTTTTGAAATTTATTTATTTTTAGAACGTAAGCCTATGAGTATTTAGTATGTGGACTTTCTGCTTTTTTAGAAAGAAAGTTGTATTTGGTGGTCGTCGGCCATTTTTCTGATGTTGAGCAGGGCGTAGCGCATGCGGCCCAATGCCGTGTTGATACTTACCTGCGTGGCGTCGGCAATTTCTTTGAAGCTCATGTTTTTGTAATAGCGCATAATGAGTACTTCACGTTGATTGTCGGGCAGAGCGGCAACGAGACGGCGTATGTCGGCGTGTATCTGACGTGTGATGAGAGAATCTTCGATCGTCCCTTCGCTCAGCTCTTTACGATTGAAAATGTCTTTTTCTTCATTGTCGTCGTTCGACACGAGATTCTCATTCCGTTCCTGCCGGTAGTGGTCGATGATGAGGTTATGCGCGATACGGGTTACCCACGATGAAAACTTGCCGGTCTCGATGTAACGGCCTTGTTTTATGGTCGTGATGACTTTTACGAACGTCTCTTGGAATATATCTTCGGTGAGGTCGTTATCCTTAACGGTATAAAAAATATAGGAATAGATACGGTTTTTGTACCGTGTAAGCAAAATGTCGAATGCCTTGTTGTTTCCCTCTGAATACAATACCACCAACTCTTCGTCGGACAGTTTTGATAAATGTTTCATTTCGGTTAAAGATTGGTTTCAGAGTAGTCTTTTTTCGATAGGCATTTATTGTTTTAGTGAGACATATTTTTGTTTCAGGATTGCAAACTTAGAAAATCGTTCTCGAAAAAACAAACTTTTGAGCATTTTTTTGTTTTCGGATATATTTTTTTGATGGAAAATTTTCTGTTTTCGAGGGGGTGAATAATTTGCGGTGCTTGTTGTAGAAATCGTTATTCCGATACGGTGTGTGCTTTTCTTGAAAAAGAGAAGATCAAAATAGAAGTTATTGAAGAATAATGCCTACCTTTGTTTATGTCAAAATAAACCGAAATAAAACATATCTATATGAAACCTACGCTTTTTGTTCTGGCTGCCGGAATGGGCAGTCGTTACGGTGGTCTCAAACAGCTTGACGGTCTGGGTCCGAACGGAGAAACAATCATGGATTACTCCATCTACGATGCTATTCGAGGCGGATTCGGAAAAGTCGTTTTTGTCATACGACATTTGTTTGAAAACGATTTTCGGGAAAAGGTATTGAAAAAGTATGCACACGTTATTCCCGTAGAGCTCGTTTTTCAGGAACTCGATTATCTCCCGGCCGGTTTTTCCGTGCCCGAAGGCCGTGTGAAACCGTGGGGAACCAACCATGCCGTACTCATGGGAAAAGAGGCGATTAAAGAGCCTTTTGCCGTGATAAACGCCGATGATTTTTACGGGCGGGACAGTTTTGCCGTTATTGCCGATTATCTGAAAAATCTCGAAGGTAAACACGATGACTATTGTATGGTAGGGTATCGTGTGGGCAATACTCTCTCGGAAAGCGGGTCGGTATCTCGCGGGGTTTGCGAAACCGATACCGACGGTTTCCTGACGACGGTGGTGGAGCGTACGCAGATCGAACGGCGGGACGGGAAAGTCATGTATAAGGAAGGAGACTCATGGGTCGCTGTCGGGGAGAATACCCCCGTCTCTATGAATATGTGGGGATTTACGCCCGACTATTTTATTCATTCCGAAGATTATTTTATCCGCTTCCTGCGGGAGAATGCGGGAAATATCAAAGCGGAATATTTTATACCGTTGATGGTCAATTATTTGATAACAAACGGTATCTCGAAAGTAAAGGTTCTTGATACTACCTCCAAATGGTTCGGAGTAACCTATGCCGAGGATCGGCCGTCGGTCGTGGCCCAGATACGGTCGCTTATCGATGCAGGTGAATATCCCGAGAAGTTGTTTTAAATAAGATTTCTACACCAGGAAAAGCTCTGCTGCGGCAGAGCTTTTTTTGTCTGTAAAAAATAAACATATGAAGACTTTAATTTCGGTAAAAATTGTATATTTGCGGAGATGTATAATGTTGTGAGTTCTTGCTGTCTTATTATGTTTGGAAAAAGAATAGTTTGTCTGTTTCTTATAAGTTGTGCCGTTGTTATCGCTTCGGCACAAAGCATATCGGAAATAAAAAGAAACAAGGATTATATTTGGGGAGAAGGCAAAGGCGTAACCTTGACACAGGCCGATAATGAGGCGTTGAACGACTTAATAACGCAAATATCGGTAACCGTCGAAAGCCGGTACAGTAAAATCGATGAAAATGTCGTCGCCGGCGGAAATGTCGATACGCAGAGTTCTTTCCGGGCGGTTTTACAGACTTACTCCAATGCTACATTACAGAATACCGAACGTTTTGTCATCAGTAACGAGCCCGATGCTCATGTTTTCCGATTTGTGAAAAAAGTCGATATTGACCGCATTTTTGCTTCGCGTAAAGCGAAAGTCAATGATATGGTTTCGTTTGCGTTACGGGCCCAGCGGGAATGTAAAATCGACGAGGCTTTGAGAAATTTTTATTGGGCGTATTGCCTTTTGCAAAGCCTCCCGTCGTCTCATGAGGTAACCTATGATAATAACGGGGAATCGTGTTTGTTGATAACGTGGATTCCCGAGCAGATACGTAAGATTTTTTCTTTGATAAAAATTTCGAAACAGCCTTCTCCCGAGGGGCAGGAAGATATGCTGGTGTTGAACATATCTTATGACGGTCGACCGGTGTGTAGTTTCGATTATACCTATTTCGACGGTATGGATTGGAGTAATATTTACAGTGCCAAAGACGGATTGGGCGTGATAGAACTCCTACCCGGCATGGCTGCGGATAATTTGCAGATACGGTGCGAATATGAATTTGCCGGAGAAGCGCATACCGATAAAGAGATAGAGAGTGTAGTGAAAGTTATGAAAGGTACAGCTTTCAGAGATGCTTATATATGGGTGAGAAGCGTTCCATCTGTGGAAACATCTGTGGCTTCGACGGGGAGTATGATGGTCGAGCCCGAATTGAATGCCAATGCAACATCTGATGTGGAGACTTCCGGTGTAACTTTTATCGAAGGCGATGATGCCGAGCCTTATGAGGGAAAGATAAATCGGATACTCGAAGCGGTACGAAACAAGGAGTATGATGCGGTACGAGACCTTTTTACGGTTCAGGGTTGGAGTATGTTCGAGAAATTGCTCGCTTACGGTCAGGCTCGATTGATCAATACTCCTCGATTGTGTTTTATCGAGGCCGATGATAAGGTTATTTGCCGGAGTGTCCCGATGAGTTTCTCGTTTCGGAACAATAACCGCAAGTTTGTCGAAGATGTCGTGTTTACGTTCGATGAGAAGAAGAGGATCGAAAGCCTTGCATTCGGTTTGGGGCGGGAAGCGATGGAAGACATACTGTACCACTCGGTATGGGAGGAGAAATCGAGGATATTTCTGATGAGTTTTCTCGAAAATTATAAAACGGCCTACGCCTTGAAACGTCTCGATTATATCCGGGATATTTTCGACGACAATGCGGTGATCATCACGGGAGCCGTAACGCAACGCATTACGGGCGATGTTGAAATGAACAGATATAAAAACAACCGGTATGTGAGGTATAACCGGCAGACAAAAGACCAATATCTGCGAAATCTCGACCGATGTTTCCGAAGTAACGAGTTTATCAATATACGGTTTGGAAACAACGATGTGGTAAAAGCCGGGGCGGGTGGTGAGCTCTACGGTATACAGATAAAGCAGGACTATTACAGTACCAATTACGGAGATCAGGGCTATTTGTTCTTGATGGTCGATTTGAACGACCCCGAGAAGCCCGTTATCAAGGTGCGTACTTGGCAGCCCGAGAAAGATCCCGATTTCGGCCTCTATGATATAGGAATGTTTTGATATATGATAATTATTCATTAGAAGTTGCGCCCGACACAATTACAAGGGTAGTAAGTTATGAGAAAGATGTTTATGGCGGCATTGGTAGCCGTAGCTGTCGTATTGGTTTCGAGTTGCGGAAGTTCGAAATCGGCACAATCCGAACTTTATGAAACACCGTGTTCCGGTCCCGGATTCCGTACCGAGGCCTCGCATTTCAGAGCATCTGCCTCGGCTGTTGCGGGGAATGAAGATGTTGCCCGCAAGCAGGCAACGGCATCGGCTCGTCAGGAGTTGGCGACAATCATAAATACGACGGTCAAAGCCGTAGCGGACAATTATGCAAAGAACTATGTGAAAGGAGAAGAAGCCGAGACGACGCAACGGTATGAAGATCTGGGTCGCACGGTTGTAAATCAACGTCTCACGGGTTCACACGTTATCTGTGAAAAATACCGCAAGAATGCCAATGGCACATTTACCTGCTATGTTTGTGTAGAGTTGGCATCGGAAGATGTCCTCGCTGCATTGAACAGCTCGATAAGCGATGATTCTAAATTGCGTATCGATTACGATTACGAGAAGTTCAAGAAAGTATTCGAGGAAGAAATGTCTAAGGCTCAGTAATCGGTTTTTATTCGTGAATAATGATGAAGTACTTTCAGGGTACTTCATCATTTATACGTGAAAAATGAAAAAGCTCTTTTTATCGATTTTTCTTTATTTCATATTCTCTGTTGCTGTTTTTTCGCAAAATTTTGCCGAGACTTTGCAGTGGAGGGTACAAGGGATCGATACGTTGCCGGCATGGGTTGTCTCATGTCGATACCCCGGGATCGAGCTGGGTGTTTCCGATGCCGGGTTAGACCATACTTTGGCACAAGATCAGGCTGTTGTCCATGCCTTGCTTTGTCATCTGTTGCATTCGGGGTTAGATGCTCGGTGTGTGGAGGAGTCTTTTTCCAGCAGTACTTCCGAAGATGTTCTTCGTTCGGAAGTCAGACGTTTGGTAAAAGCTGTGATAAATTATCGCTTCGATTATAAAGTGTTGAACGAGTATGTTTCAAATTTCGGAGAGGTATTTCGCGAGGTAGGAATAAGTCAGAATCCCGATGGAAAATGTCTTGTCAAAGGGGTGATGGAGTTATTTTACAGTTACAAATTTGCCGGGATCGACCGGTGGTCGGGATATTATCAATTGGCTTTACGAGTGGAAGGTCTCGACAGTCTGTCCGAAATGTCGATGAAAATGCATCGTTTGCAGAGACAATCCGAATATCATTCTCAGGTGAACGGGATTTCGACCGATAAGGATTTGCTTTATTGCACGTATGCCGATTGCGGCGATTCGCTCGTGTTCGAGCATTATCCCATGCGGCGATTGGTTAAAGGCTTTTGGCCTTCTTATATTTTGCCGCATTTCGATTGTCTCTTTTTTGAAGATAGTGATAACTCGACAATAAAGTCGGTAACAGAAAATTACAATGGTTCGATGAAAAATATCGATCGGCACATTTCCGAAAAATTGCATATCAAGGTCGATACGGAAATTCGGGGTATCGACGATAATTATTTGAATGTACAGTGCCGTTTGCAGCAGGAGAAAACGGCGAAAGAGAATACACCCGTAACGCACGACGTTTTCGGTGGAGAATAAACCCAAAAGGAGATGAATACACCATATTTGAGAGAGTATATGCGCACAATTGTTTTTTGTATATTGTTCTGTCTTTCGCTGGCCGACTTGTCTGCGCAAAGCATATCGGTCAAGAGTTTCCGTTTGCGTGAAACCGACCTTACGGCCAATGCGGCCGGGACGATGAAACGCGACCAGAATAATGAAGTGGCGGCGTTGATAAAAGTGGTAACGACCGAGACCGGTTTTAGATTCGACGGCGGTATGTTAGGTATTGTGGGTACGAAGCAGCAGACGGGCGAAATATGGGTCTATGTGCCGCAGAAAGCTCGGAAAATATCTATTTATCACCCGAAAATGGAACCTCTGATCGACTATTCCTATGAGATTCCTATCGAGGCAGGACGCACTTATGAGATGGTGCTTACCACCGGAAAAGTAACGACGATCGTACAGGAAGATGCCGGGGGGCAGTATGTTGCCATGACGGTGTCGCCGACCAATGCCGAGGTCTATATCGATGATGTACTGGTAGAGTCATCGGGGGGTACTTTATCGAAGTTGTTGAAATACGGGAAACATACCTATCGTATTTCCGCACCTTTATATGAGTCGGAAATGGGACAGTTCGAGATTACATCGCAAGGACGTACCGACTTGCAGGTGTCGTTGCGTCCGGCTTACGGGCAGTTGCAGATAACTTCCCAGCCGTCGGGGGCGCAGGTATATATTGATGGCGATTATAAACCGGCCGGGACAACTCCTTTTACGACCGAACGGTTGCCGAAAGGCCCTCATACCTTGCAATTCAAGTTGTCTTCGTATAAACCTTTGACCGAGAAAGTCATCGTGTCGGGCGACGGTTCGGTACGGTCGAAAGCGGTAACTTTGGCTCCGAATTTTGCCGAAGTATCGGTTTCTGTACCCGGTGGTGCTGAAATTTTCATCAATGAAGAATCAAAAGGTACAGGAACGTGGAGCGGTCGCCTGAATACGGGCATGTACACGATCGAAGCCCGGAAAACGTCGCATTATCCGACGAAACGGACGGTGGAGGTAAAAGCAGGAGAAAATCAGAAAATCGATTTGCAATCTCCCGTTCCCCGTTATGGATCGATAAATATCAATACACGTCCTATCGGGGCGACGGTTTCTGTCGATGGTCGGGAGTTGGGCGAGTCGCCGAATATTTTCAAAGAAGTACTCATCGGTACACATACCCTTGCCGTGTCGAAAGAAGGTTATGCGACCAAGACCTGTACCATAACGGTGGAAGAGGGGAAAGTTACACCAGTCGATTTGCAACTCGAAAACGGCGGAACCGTGATTATTCGCAGTAATGTGTCGAATGCCCGTGTTTATGTCGACGGGCAGTACAAGGGTGTCGCACCTTATACCCATAGCGACGGAGCCGGTCGTTATCAGATAACGGTCAAAGCCGATGGGTATAACGATGTAACACGGTCGGTGGTGATTGCTGCCGGTCAGACAAATTCGGAAACGATTACGCCGACACCGCTTACCGGGGCGGTACAGATTTACGCCTATCCTTCGCAGACAAAAATTTACATCGACGGGAAATATGTGGGAGATGCTCCATATCGCTTTGAGGGAATTCCCGGAAAGTACACGGTAACAGCCATAGCTTACGGGTATAAATCCAAAACGCAGGAAATAAATATTGCAGCAGGAGATGACTCTTTTACGAGCATATCTCTTAAAGCCAAGCGCAAACGTCTTATGGATTATTACGATGCCGGCGACCTGTTTTCTCTCGGTGGCGGCTGGGATATTTTGTGGACCGATAAGTGCAGTATGGGTGGTTATCTCTCCTTTAAGATGGGACAGGAACAATATACTTGGCTGACGGCTGTCGTGAATATCGGCGGATATAAAATGGGTAAGAACCGGGGCGGTAAGTTCCTCAAAGACGAAGGCGATCCCGAAATTGATGAAATCGATTCGGAAAATTCCCTTACGACCTATACCCAGATACCACTTTCGCTGGCTTTGCGCTTACGTCTCGGTGGTGGAGATTGGGGGGCTATGTATGTCGGGGCGCAGGGTAGTTATAATTTCAATATGGGAGAAAATGTCAATTTGAGTGTCGTCAATAGCCGTAATTACTCGATAGGCGGACAAATCGGTTTTTGTGCCAAACGGATTTTCGATTTCAATCTCTTTTTTACTTATGATTTGACCCCGGCTTATAATCAAGAGTATATTTACGGGAATATGCCCGATTTTTATAATACTTATGTAGACCATCTGAATAAACGCTGGCGCATCGGTACTTCTATGGTCATATATATACCGTTCTCAAATGAGCGATAAGTGAGTAGTCATGAAAAAATCTCTTTTTGTTGGATTTGTTTTTTCTTTGTTTTTGGTATCGTGTGAGAAAAATTTCGATGCCGGAAGGAATGAGATTTCCATTTATTCCGAAGTCGAAGACGGGATAGTTTTCGATATAGACGGAGATGTCGTGAAATTGTTGTATAAAGAAGAGTTTCAGATGGAATGGTTACCTACATATACGATTGGCGGACAGAGCTGGCGCTTACCGACAGAGAGGGAAATTTCTCAGTTATCGTCGGATAGGAAAAAGCTGAACAAAGCATTGAGACAGGCTGGCGGGGATAAGTTCGGTGGAAATTTTTATTGGTATGACGAGAAAAACGGTACCAGTGAGGCTGAGCGATATTCTTTTGATAATAAAATGGTCTGGTATAGCGATTTTACCTATAATAAGAATTATGCCCGTTATGTACGGGAAGATAGCTATAATAGACTGAGTGAAAAAACAGATTCGGGTTATACCGATAAAAAATGATTATAAGTCGGGAGGAGATATGGACGTGAAAAAATATATCGTTTTATTTTCATTGTTGATGCTTTTCGTGGGTTGTGAAGAAAATTTTGATCCCGAACAATGGAAAGGTATAAATATTTCTGGAGATTATTCCGGAAGGATAACTTTACTTGTCGATGGATATAATTGGGTGTCGGGAGCACAGGGCGATGCCACATCTTTGCCGGTGGGTTTCTATATTACTCGCAGTGGAACAGTAAAACTTTCTATCGATAATGATATTCGTTATTCATCGGATGGTGTATATCATGCTCTGAACGTACGACTGACTGTAAACGATATCGATGTGGTAGATGACGATAGCCGGATTCTTCTTTCTGCGACGAATCCCAGTGCAAGTTGTGTCATTACAGATGAAGTCGTTAATGGAACAACGAGTGAAATATGTGTCATATCATCGGTATCGGGATATATCGAAGATAATGGGGACGTTTGGATTGAAATGGTTTCTACGACGAATAGCGATCGAAATGTCGAAAGTGAAGTCGTCATTAAATTATCGGGGACAAAACTTTCGTAGAAGGGGAGCGATGCAAATTGTTTTTATTACATCTGTTACCGCTTCTGTTTGAAAAAATCGGTGAGAAGGCGGGCGCACTCTTCCTGTAAGATACCTTTGGTTACTTGTGTTTTGGGGTGCAGTGCAGCTTCGGCAAACTGTAGATAACCCCGTTTCTCGTCAGAGGCTCCGAAGACAAGCCGTCCCATTTGCGCCCAGCCTATGGCGCCGGCGCACATGATGCAGGGTTCGAGCGTAACATATAATGTACATTCGGGCATATATTTCCCTCCCAATACATCGGCAGCAGCTGTGATGGCCTGCATTTCGGCATGTGCCGTAACGTCGTTGAGGGTTTCGGTAAGGTTGTGAGAACGGGCGATGACTCTGTCTTTGTGCACAATGACCGCCCCTACGGGAATCTCTCCCCGCTCATAAGCAGCCTGCGCTTCGAGGAGCGCTTGTTGCATATAGTATCGGTCGCGGTTCTCCGTTACGGTTTTATTCCCTTTTTCCATGGAGTAGAATCAATCTTTCAGATAGTAATCGATCGTCGTAACGACACGTACTTCTTTGATATACGGCGTGTTTTCATCTCGATTGCTGATGACGAACTGCCCCTGATTGGCCCGCCGTATTTTTCCCAGTTTGCTGTCGGAATCTTTGGCGAATTTTTCGGCGGCGAGGCGGGCTGCAACGGTCGCCTCTTCTATCATCTCGGGTTTTATGTCGTTGAGGCCGGTAAAAGAATATTGGGTTGTATAACGGTAGTCGCCGTCGATGATGGCGACACCCTGTTTCAGCAGATCGACTTGTCTGGAAATGAGTTGGCGTACTTTGTCGATTTGACCCGATGTTACGGTGATGACCGATGTAACATTGTAACGGTAGGGAATTTCGTTGTTATTGACATAGCGTTCGGCTCGCATGTCGATGATTTGCGGGGCGGCTATCGAGATTTCGTTTTCGCTGATTCCGTTGTTTTTCAGAAAATCGCATACGATTTCGTTCTTTTTGTTGACCGCGTTGTAGATACTTGTCATGTCATTGCCGATTTCCTTGAATACCAACGGCCATATTACCCGGTCGGCTTTCACTTCGCGTTCGGCGAGACCCTTGACGGTAACGATACGGTCGCGGTCTTTTACGGTAATGATACCGTGGCTGAGCAGGCTGCCCATAACGATAAGGCCGATACCGATGCAGAGACCCGGGAGGGCTTTGTTGAGTGCTTTCATCGCGCTTGTTTTTAGGAAGGTTGAGTAGGACAAATATACGATATTCGGTTGAATAAGGTTCTTTTGTCGCTTTAAATTTTTTGTGAGAAAGCCAAAATGTTTATTTTTGTTGTGGATTACTTCGATATAGTGGCATTGCATAACGACACCGGCAAGGGCGGCGAAGAACGTGCCGCCGAGTATCTCGTTACCCGAGGGTACGTGGTGCGCGATGTGAATTGGCGTAACGGCAAATACGAGCTCGATATAGTGGCCTACAAGGACGGTGTTTTGGTTGTCGTCGAGGTCAAGACCCGTACATCGGTCGAGTATATGCGTCCCGAAGATGCGGTTACGCGGGCCAAGTGCCGTCGTGTCATCGATGCTGCCGATGCCTATGTCCGCCATTACGATTTACCGTTTGACGTGCGTTTCGATGTTATTGCCCTGATAAAGAAAAATGACGGGACGTATGACATCGAGCATATCGAAGATGCCTTTTTCCCGACGTTACGTTGAAGAATATGGATATAGAGACTTTACGGGATTTTTGCCTTTCTCTGCCCGAGGCGACCGAGTGTTTTCCGTTTGACGAGAATGTCTTGGTTTTCAAGGTCGGAGGAAAGATGTTTCTTTTTACCGACCTCGGTTCGGTCGACGCGTGGGCCAATATGAAGTGCAACCCCGACCGCGCCGTTCTTTTGCGGGATCGTTACGATTATGTAAAACCGGGGTATCATAGTAACAAGAAGTATTGGAATACGGTCGATTACAGCCGGGTTCACGATACGGAGTTGCAAGCGTGGATATGCCATTCCTATCTCGAAGTTGTCCGCAAGTTTCCCCGTCGCGACAGACCGTTCTATTTCGATGCTTTGAAAGCCGTTTATCCGCAATATGCCGAAGAAGAATGACCGATGAGCGTATGATATATTTGCCCGAAACCGATTCGACGAATTCCGAGATTCGCCGTCGGCTTGTCGAGTGTCCCGATATGTGTAGCGGTACGGTGGTTGCCGTGGATTTTCAAACAGCCGGACGGGGACAGAAAGGGAACTCGTGGGAGTCGCAAAGCGGAAAGAATCTTTTATTCTCTATCCTGTTGCGTCCCCGGCGTATGATGGCAGTGCATTCGTTTATTCTCTCCCAACTTGTTTCCCTTTCTATCGTTGAAGTGTTGGGGCGTTATATCCCCGATGTTTCGATAAAATGGCCCAATGATATTTATTATCGCGACCGTAAGCTGGTGGGAATACTTATCGAAAATGATATGCAGGGCGCTGATGTGGCACTGTCGGTTGTCGGAATCGGAGTGAATGTCAATCAGACGCATTTTTTGTCGTCGGCCCCCAATCCTGTTTCTCTGGCGCAGGTATTGGGACATACCGTCGACCGGAATATGCTGCTCGGGCAGCTTGTCGATACCATTACTACATCGGTAGAGATATATTCTCCTGCCGACGACATGTCTGTCTCGCTTGCTTATATGAGGGCCTTGTATCGCAGCAAAGGATTTCATGACTATTTCGATGTGCTTGCGCAAGAACCGATTCGGGCCGAGGTAGTGGGTGTCGAACCTTCCGGACGTTTGTCGTTGCGTACCGATACGGGAGAAGTACGAAATTATGTTTTTAAAGAAGTACGGTATATTTTATGAAGGATATGATGAAAAAATTTTTTTCTTTTGGATTGCCTTTTGTAAGTTGTGTGGTTGCTGTTTTCTTTTTATTGCCCTCTTGCAGCAGCAATGAAGAAATCATACAGCGTAAATCGGAGAAATCCTATTCGGTCGATGAGGGGAAAAATCAGCTTGTCGTGGAAATCCCTTGCCGCAAAGCATGGTCTCTTTCCGGAGCTGCCGAGTGGTGTGTGCCCGCAACGACCGAGGGTAGGGGAAAAACCTCGATTACGGTGAATGTCGCACCCAATGGGGCGGAGGAGTCGCGTAGTTGCACGATGCAGGCCGTATCGGAAGATACCCGGCACACGATAACGATTATGCAATACGGGGCCGAGACGATTGTGCTTCCGGTGGTCTTCCATGTGTTGTACAATAATCGGAACGATTCTTTGCAGTATATCGATGCCGGACGTCTAGCCGACCTTTTGGAAGCAGCAAATCTCTGTTATGCCGGTGAATACGGCGGGGCGGAGTTGAACGTGCGTTTTACGCCGGCAACCGAGGCTCCCCGAGGGAAAAGTCTTGCCGCACCCGGCGTGGAGTATGTGCAGCGGGATGAATATGAGATCGATTGTGATGTGTTTATGTCCGATAATTCCGGGAAATATGCTGCGTTATTATGGGATCCCAATCGGTATATCAATGTATTCATGTACCAATTTGCTTCGGGAGAGATGACAGAGGGCCATATAACGTCTGTTACGTTGGGTATTTCCCATTTCCCTTATACCCCTGTTGATGCTTACCTCGAAGGTACGGCATTGACAGATTATCCGTATATCTCACAGGCATCTCTTTTATATCCCTATTCTGTTTCTTTAAATAGTGTGTGCGCTTACGAGTCGGCTATGCTTTTTACGTTGCCGCATGAGTTGGGGCATTATTTGGGCTTGTTTCATGTTTTTTCCGAAAGCAGTAGCGAATCCGTATGTATCGATTCCGATTATTGCGAAGACACACCCAGTTACAATCGAGAGGATTATCTCCGTTACATGGCATGGGCGGGAGGAAATCTTTCGCCGGGAGAGTATGCCGCAGCCTGTATTTTGCGGGAAGGATGCAATGGCGAACAATTTGTTTCGGTCAATGTAATGGATTATAATTACGGCGATCAGAATCGGTTCACGCCCGATCAGCGTTCGCGCGTCCGCCATGTATTGCGTAATAGCCCGTTGATCCCCACCGAGAGGAATGCTCGAATACAACGCAGTATGTTGCATGACGGGCCTATCGATTTGCCCATTGTAACAATGAAGTAGTCATGGGTATAAACGAAGGGCATAAGAATATTTTGCATATAGCATTGCCGGCTATCGTTTCTAATATCACGGTACCGTTGTTGGGGCTTGTAGATGTCGCTATTGTAGGCCATCTCGGTGCTCCTGCTTATATCGGTGCGATAGCGGTGGGAGGAATGCTTTTCAATATATTTTACTGGATATTCGCATTTTTGCGAATGGGTACGAGCGGTATGACATCGCAGGCTTATGGCCGGCACGATCTCGATGAAGTAACCCGTTTATTGGTTCGTTCCGTCGGTGTGGGTTTTTCGGTGGCGATAGCACTTATCGTTTTACAATACCCGCTTTGTCGTATGGCATTCCTCTTTATCGAGGCTACGCCCGAGGTTGAGCGATTGGCCACTCTTTATTTCCGTATCTGTATTTGGGGTGCTCCTGCTGTTTTAGGACTTTACGCCTTTTCGGGTTGGTTCATCGGTATGCAGAATTCCCGCTTTCCCATGTGGATTGCCATTGCCCAGAATGTTGTCAACATAGCGGTAAGTCTCTTGTTGGTTTTTGTTTTCGGGCTGAAAGTAGAAGGAGTCGCTTTCGGTACGCTTACGGCGCAATATGCAGGGTTGGGTATGGCCGTATGGTTTTGGCAGCGTTATTATAAACCGTTGCATTTGCGCCTCGACTGGCGATCGTCGTTGTTGCAGAAAAGAGCGATGATGATTTTTTTTAAGGTCAATCGCGATATCTTTTTCCGCACGTTGTGTTTGGTGGCGGTAATGATGTTTTTCACATCGGCGGGAGCTGCACAAGGTGAGGTCGTACTGGCCGTCAATACATTGCTCATGCAGTTCTTTACTTTGTTTTCGTATGTAATGGACGGTTTTGCTTATGCCGGAGAGGCCTTGTCGGGGAAATATGTCGGTGCCCGGAATGAGAAGCTGTTGTATCGTACCGTTCGACAGATTTTTGCATGGGGAGCCGGCTTGTCCTTGTTTTTTGTCGTTCTGTATGTTGCCGGGGGCGAACCGTTTTTGTCGTTGCTGACCGATGACAAAGCGGTGATTGTAGCGGCCGATGAATATTTTTATTGGGCATTGCTTATCCCGATTGTCGGTTTTGCCGCTTTTATGTGGGACGGTATCTATATCGGTGCTACGGCGACGCGGGGTATGTTGATCTCCATGTTTATAGCTTCATCGATTTTTTTTGTTACCTATTTGGGGGGACGTGCTGCATACGGGAATCATGCTTTGTGGTTGGCGTTTATTCTCTATCTGTTTTCCCGGGGAATTGTGCAGACGGTTTTATCGCCGAAGGTTTTGCGTTTGAAAAAATAAAATCTCCTTTTTACTCACTATATTTGTAAAATATAATGGAGGTTCGGCAGAATCAAATTTGAAAACTCCGTTTTCATTTGCCTCTGCATTCTCCTTTCACTATATTTGCAATTAGATAAAATAACAAATATCATGGCACAGCAGTACAAGAGAATTCTTTTGAAACTCAGTGGCGAAAGCCTTATGGGTAAAAAACAATACGGCATCGATGAAGTGCGTTTGCAGGAATATGCCGCCCAGATAAAAGAGATTGCCGCACTTGGCATCGAAATCGCTATTGTGATAGGCGGAGGAAATATTTTCCGAGGGTTGAGCGGAGCTTCGCGTGGATTCGATCGGGTGAAAGGCGACCAAATGGGCATGTTGGCTACGGTTATCAACAGTTTGGCATTGAGTTCTGCACTCGAATCGGTAGGGCAGAAGGCTCGGGTTTATACCGCAGTGCCTATGCACCCCATAGGCGAGCATTACAGTCCGGCCCGCGCCATCGATTCGCTCGAACGGGGAGAAATCTCCATTATCTCGGGCGGAACGGGAAATCCGTTTTTTACAACCGATACCGCTTCGGCCTTGCGGGGAATCGAGGTCGGGGCCGATGTTATGCTTAAAGGTACACGGGTCGACGGCATCTACACGGCCGATCCCGAGAAAGACCCTTCCGCGACGAAGTTCGATAAAATCTCGTATGACGAAATATATAACCGGGGACTGAAAGTAATGGATCTCACGGCGACTACGCTTTGCAAGGAGAACAATCTGCCTATTATCGTCTTCGATATGGATACGGTCGGGAATCTCAAAAAGGTGATGACAGGAGAAAACATAGGAACTCTTGTATATTGATTTGTCGGCGTATCGTTGTCAATTCGATAAAATCGTTTATCTTTGCTATCTCGAAACACAAAAATACCCAGTACTATGAATGATGTCAAAACTTATATCAGTGAAGCCGAGGATAAAATGAACCTCAGCGTCGCTTTCCTCGATGAAGCCTTGGCTTCGATACGGGCAGGAAAAGCCAATCCCCGTATTTTGGACCAGATCCGCGTCGAGTATTACGGCAGTATGGTTGCTCTCAGCAACGTGGCGACCATATCTACTCCCGATGCCAAGACGATAACCATACAACCGTGGGAAAAGCCGATGTTCAAGGAAATAGAAAAGGCCTTGCAAAATTCCGAAATCGGTATTACACCCGAAAACAACGGTGAGGTGATTTTCTTGCGTATGCCGCCTCTTACCGAGGAACGGCGTAAATCGTTGGTGAAACAAGCCAAACAAGAGGCCGAAAATGCCAAAGTAAGCGTGCGTAATGCCCGCCGCGATGCCATTGACGGTTTGAAGAAAGCGATCAAGGACGGTATGCCCGAAGATGTGGAAAAAGACGGTGAAAACGAAGTCCAAAAGGTGCATGATCGCTATATCAAAAAGATCGATGAGATTTTTGCTGCGAAAGAAAAAGAAATTCTTACCGTATAAAGAATCCGATATAACAAAGAATTATGAGAGAGGAATCACTCCCGCCGGGGGCGGATCCTCTCTTTTTGTTGAAAAACAATGCAGATGCGGCACGGGTTGGTCATAAAAAATACAGGTAGCTGGTATCAGGTGAAAACCGATGACGGTGCGCTTGTCGAGTGCAAAATCAAAGGAAACTTTCGTCTCAAAGGGATTCGTAGCACCAATCCTGTTGCTGTGGGCGACCGGGTGAGCATCGAGGAGAACCGTGAAGGGACGGCGTTTATCGTCTCTATCGACGAGCGGGAGAATTACATCATACGCAAGGCATCGAATCTTTCGAAGGAGTCGCATATCCTTGCAGCCAATATCGATCAGGCACTGCTTGTCGTTACGGTCAATCACCCGCAGACCAGTCTCGTGTTTATCGATCGATTTCTTGCTACGGCCGAGGCTTATCGCATACCGGTGAAACTCGTCTTCAACAAGATCGATCTTTATGACGAAGATGATACCGATTTGTTGCACGGTATCATCGATTTGTACACATATATCGGTTATGGGTGTTTGGTAGTGTCGGCTGTTACGGGAGAGGGAATAGATAGCCTGCGGGAATTGCTGCACGATAAAGTTTCTTTGGTTGCCGGCAATTCGGGGGTTGGAAAGTCTTCGCTTATCAATCTTATTTTGCCCGGACTCAACTTGAAGACCGGAGCGATTTCGCAGTCCCACCATAAGGGTATGCACACGACGACATTTTCGGAGATGTTTCCCTTGCCCGGTGGTGGATATATAATAGATACGCCGGGAGTCAAGGGGTTTGGGACAATCGATTTCGCACCCGAGGAAGTCGCGCATTTCTTTCCCGAAATTTTTAAATTTTCCAGCGATTGCCGTTTCGGAAATTGTACCCATCGCCATGAACCGGGGTGTGCCGTATTGAAAGCATTGGAAGAACATCGCATCAGCGAGTCCCGCTATGCAAGTTATTTGAGTATTATCGACGACAGTACCGAGGGAAAATATCGTTCGGGCTACTAATTATATTATATATCTATGAAACAATATCTCGACCTTTTGCAACGGGTTCTCGATGAAGGAGTCGAAAAATCGGATCGGACCGGAACGGGAACTATCAGCATATTCGGGCATCAGATGCGATTCGACCTCGAAAAAGGCTTTCCGCTGTTGACGACCAAGAAGTTGCACCTGAAATCGATTATTCACGAGCTGCTTTGGTTTCTCAAAGGAGATACCAATGTAAAGTACTTGCAAGATAACGGCGTGCGTATTTGGAACGAATGGGCCGACGCTAACGGAGATTTAGGTCATATTTACGGCTATCAGTGGCGTTCGTGGCCCGATTATAACGGTGGGTATATCGACCAGATTTCGGAAGCGGTAGAGACGATAAAACACAATCCCGATTCGCGGAGGATTATCGTGAGTTCGTGGAATGTCGCCGATTTGGGGAATATGAATCTTCCTCCTTGCCATGCTTTTTTTCAGTTTTACGTGGCCGACGGGCGACTTAGTTTACAGCTTTATCAGCGGAGTGCCGATATTTTTCTAGGTGTACCGTTCAACATTGCGTCGTATGCTTTGCTGCTTATGATGATGGCGCAAGTAACCGGGCTGAAAGCTGGCGATTTTGTGCACACGCTCGGTGATGCACATATTTATAAAAACCATCTCGAACAGGTACATTTGCAACTTACACGGGAGCCGAGGGCTTTGCCGCAAATGATTATCAACTCCGAAGTGAAGTCGATATTCGATTTCCGCTACGAAGATTTCACACTCACCGGTTATGATCCGCACTCTCATATCAAAGGTGTCGTAGCCGTATAATCCCAGCCTGTATGAAAAATCTTTCTTTGATAGCGGCCGTTGCCGATAACTGGGCAATCGGCAAGGACAATGACTTGTTATGCCACCTTCCCAATGACTTGAAGCACTTCAAGGCTCTCACGGTCGATCATACCATTATTATGGGGCGGCATACCTTCGAATCTCTCCCCGCCGGGCCGTTGCCTCGTCGTAAAAACATCGTGCTTTCGTCCCGTCCCGAGTTATTACCGTCTACGGTTTCTGCTTTCTCGTCGCTGTCTGAGGCATTGGCCGAGGAGCGGGGAGAAGAAGAACTTTTTATTATAGGAGGGGCGACTCTTTATAATCAGTCTATCGCCGATGCAGGCCGGTTGTATATTACCGAGATACACCATGACTTCCCCGACGCCGATACGTTTTTTCCCGAAATCGATTTGAGGATATGGAAAGAAGTCGGTAGGGAAGATTTTCCGGCGGACGACCGGCATGCTTATCCCTACTCGTTTGTTGTTTACGAACGGATTTAGATAGAAATAATCTTTTATAAAAACAGAGGGCGTCGCTCAACTTTTGAGCGACGCCCTCTGTTTTTTGTCCCTAATATGTCATCAACGTTTATTTTCGCTGTCGAAGACTTTCAGACCGTTTTTCAAGAATTCGAGGTAGGCGGGAATATCTTCTTTGTAAGAGTAAGATGGACCTACGGGTTCGCCTTTCGTATCGAGCAACACATAGAACGGTTGCGCATTTGCACCGAACTTATGTCGTTGCAGATAACTCCAACGATCACCTACGGTATAAAGAGTCCGGGTCTTGCCATACTCTTCTATTTTGATAGGCTCGGGAAGAGATTCTTTATCGTCGACCATGAGGGTAATGAGTACATAATCGTTTTCGATAATGTCTTTTACGGCCGGGTCGGTCCATACGGCAGCTTCCATTTTACGACAGTTCACACAACCGTAGCCCGAGAAATCGACGAGGACGGGTTTGTTTACTTTCTTGGCGTAAGCCATACCCTCATCATAGTCCATGAAAGCGGCGTGTACTTCGTCTTTATAGAGATTGAAATCCTGAGTCGACAACGGCGGAGCGAAGGCACTGATGGCTTTCAACGGAGCTCCCCACAAGCCGGGAACCATGTAGAGGGCGAATGCCAATGAAATCATGGCAAGGAAAAGACGCGGAACAGAGACATGCTGGCTCTCGCTGTCGTGGGAGAAACGGAGTTTTCCCAACAGGTAAATACCTAACAAGGCAAAAATGATGATCCACAATGCTACGAATGCTTCGCGGTCGAGGATATGCCAGCCGTAAGCAAGGTCGGCCACCGAGAGGAATTTGAGGGCAAAAGCCAGTTCAAGGAATGCGAGAACCACTTTGACCGAATTGAGCCAACCGCCCGAACGCGGCAATGATTGCAGCATCGAGGGGAAAATGGCGAATACGGCAAAAGGTATGGCAAGAGCCAAAGCAAATCCGAACATACCGATAGCCGGGCCGATGGCGACTCCCATAGAAGCAGCTTGCACCAGCAATGTTCCGATGATAGGACCTGTACAGGAGAACGAAACCAAAGCCAAAGTAAAGGCCATGAAGAAAATACTCAACAATCCGCTTGTCGAGTCGGCTTTACTGTCGAGTTTGGTTGTCCAAGACGCTGGAAGTGTCAGTTCGAAAGCTCCGAAGAAAGAGATGGCGAATACCACCAAAAGAGCAAAGAACAGAATATTGAATACGGCATTGGTCGCTAAACTGTTCAATGCGCTGGCTCCGAAGATGGCCGTAATAAGCAAGCCCAGTCCTACATAAATGATAATGATGGCGAGACCGTAAATAATGGCGTCTCGTATAGATCGGTTGCGGTTGTTGGACCGTTTCAGGAAAAAACTCACCGTCATGGGAATCATGGGCCATACACAGGGAGTGAGCAGGGCCAATAGTCCGCCGACGAATCCCGAAAAAAAGAGAAACCACAGCGACGTATCGGTTGTCGTGGTTGTTTCTCCTCGGGCTTGCAGTTTATCGATGACGGGTGTCCATAAATCGATGGTTGCTGTCTGTGCGGTAGGAACTGTTTCGGCTGTAACCGCTTCTTGGACAGGTTGGGCTGCTTCGGCCGTTTTTTCTGCCGGTTGGGTTACATTCTGTTTCGGTTCGTTATTTTTTTTTTCAGCCGGTTTTGCCGTTTCTTTCTTTACCTCTTTTTTCGGTGCTGCTTTTGCGGCGGTTGCTGCCAAATCGGCTGCCGAAAGACCTTTTCCCGTAAATTCGAATTCTTCACTGGTCGGGGGCAGACAAGACTGGTCGTCGCAAGTCATATAACGCAAATAACCTTTTACGGTGAAGTTTTCGCCGGTCAGTTTGATGCGTTGAATGAAAGTTACCTCTTTTTCATACCAGTTGAGTTCCATACCGAATGTTTCATCGTATTTCGTGATCAACTTCGACGGAGAAGTAACCTCACCTACCAGTTCCGCACCTTCCACAGATGTAAACGTGAATGTCGTGGGGTTGGGGCCGTCTTCGGGGATATGCAACCCGTAGACATGCCAATGGTCATCGATTTTGGCGGTGAATTGTAACTCTTTTTCTGTCTTGGATACGTCGGTCATCGAAAATTTCCAATGAACCGGATCTTGCATCTGCGCTTTGCCCAGACCGAAGGTCAAGAGTAAGCCGAATAGGAAAATCAGTTTTTTCATTGTTCTTGTTAGGTTGTTTTTCTATTTATCTTGTTCTTTCCTTTTTCCCGAAGAGAGAAAAGAAAAAGTACGTTTTTCAAAATTTCACGCCAAAGGTAAGAATTATATTGTTATTTTTCGTTATCAATCGGGCACTTTCCGAACCTGAAATTTTTTTATCGGGTATTGCCGAGTATGCCATCACCTCATCGCTTACCCTGCGGTGTTGGTAAGCGGCATCGATATAGACATAACGGAACCGATAACCGAGTCCTACGGAATAATTGTTTTTGGTACGTCCCAGCGAGTAACTGGGTAGGGTGCCCGATGTGGGAACGTAGGCTCTGTTTTCGAGCCATTTGTCAGATACCGGCGAGGATGTGAAAGAATATCCCGCCCGGGCACTCAGCTGCGGAGTGATACGGTATTCGGCTCCGACGCGCACGGTATGTGTGTTTTTCAGATAATTTCTTATGTCGTCGTTGTCGTAGGCAAAAGTCTGTTCGTAACCGTTGTCGTCGCTCAGTTTCATTTTCGAGTAGGCCGTGTATTCATAGTCTGCGCTTACAATCGCTTTATAACCAAATTGATAGGAAGTACCTATCATAAACCGTAACGGAGTACGCAGGGAGAAGTGATTGGTCGATGTTGGTGTACCGCTGTTCGACTGGGCTTTGGTATCTAACCGATTTTCGGTGTAGGTATAATCGTTGATAATGTCTCCGTAGGCCGAGCGTCTTACCGAATAGTAGGTCGGCGTGTGTACGGCGGCTCCTATACGCCATGAATCGGTGATGTATGCGATAAGGCCGGCTTTGAAGTTGACACCGGTCCCGTCGAGAACCAATTCGTTATAGAGAGAATAATCCGATGACGTTATCGGATAGAGAGTCCCGTCGATTTCGGTCTCCCCCGTAGTCCCGTCGAGATATTCCCCGTATTCCGAAATGAGTTCGTATTTGAGGTCGATGACACCGACTCCGATGCCGAAGAATACCCGATCGGAAACGTTTCCTCCGAAGTTGAACGTATATTCGTTGTTATATCCGTTTTCCCTTACGTCGAGATACCCGCTTCCCGATGTACTCCCCTCGGAGAACAGTCCGTAATATTTATTGTTCGACGCTGTTGCATCGGGAGAATAAGCGATGAGGAAATTGTCGTAAGCAAGAATGTCGAGCCACGGTGCGCCATTGTCGTAAGCGCCGTTTGATGTGAGCAGATTATTGGGGTTGTCGCTGCACAAGCCTGCGATGGCGTTGGAGAGAGAACCGTTCAGCGATTGGTAATTGACATGGTAATTTCGGGCGAAGTTCTTACGGCTGTTATAGGCCACACCGAAATTGATGTTTCTTAATGCCATATCTCCGAGGTGGAAAGTACCGACAAATCCCAAATTATCGAAATATACGCGTGTTTTATTGCTCCCGACATTACCCGGCAGGTTATTTACTCGGGTAGATTGGGGGGAGATCGTAAGAGTCGTGGCAACTTCGTTTGTCCGGTAAATACCTATTCCTGCGGGATTTTGAGACAAACTGCTGATGTCACCGCCTAAGGAAGTGAAAGCCCCTCCCATACCAACGAAACGGGCTGTACCTATCAGGTCGTTGTCTGTCAGCATCAAGGCTTCGACAGCCGACTGGGCAGAAATATTTCCTATGAATCCGGCTGTGAGAAATAGCGCGCAGATTTTCTTTACTATCTTGTCCATAATTGTTTTCTTAAAAAGATTCGACTTATCTTCGGCTGCGGCTTCCGCCACCGCTGCTACCGCGACTTCCGCTTCCCGAGCTGCCTCGCGAACCGCTTCCGCCACTGCTTATGCTGCTGCCGCGGGAAGAACTGTTGTTGTAGCTCGGAGTGTAGGTCTGGTTGTAGTTGCGTTGACGATCTATTTGTCGTGTTGTACTCTGCCTTTGAGACGACCGGGAAGTATTTCCACTGCGGACGCGCTGACCTTGCGAGTTGATGATGACTCGGTTATCGTTTGAGTCAGAGGGCCTTACAGCCGTTGTACCTCGGTTGGGGCGTCTAGAACCCCACCCTCCCGGACTGTGAGACGGCCGGTTTTGGGGAGTCGGTCGATAATCGGGACGGTGCGGCGGACGATGTCCCGGCCCGTAATGAGGAGGATAATAGTGGTGATGGTGCGGGTAACCCCAACTCCATCCGAACCCGTAGTAAGGGTAACCCCAGCCCCAATAGAAAGAGTTCCACCGCCAGGAAGGTCCCCAATAACTGTAAGGTGCCCATGTATAATCCCAATACCATGGATTGGTCCAAGTAGGGGTAACGAAAGCGTATGTCCCGTCGATATATACATTCCAGTCAAATGAATTTAGGAAATATATATCGTTATAAGCCGGGTCAGAGATGTGTACCGTAAACCGGGGATTGTGGAATTTGCGTATCCGCTCGGCATATTCGAGATCGCTTTGCGTCCCGTAAAATCCGTTCAGATAATAACCATCTTCTTCGTCGGCCATGTAAATGGTGTCGGGAGTGTCGGTATAAACCGGTTCCGCCTCGGTTTCGTAACGTCGGTTATACGCATCGATGTCCCAAATGCTGTCGGGCACATACGTTTCCTCATGTACCTCGGCCTGTTTCCGGTATGATCGGGCCTGTTCTTTTTTCGCTTGTTCTTCTTGTTTCTTCTTTATTTCTTCTCTTGTACTGGGACGTATGTACAAGTCGTTCCAGTATTGGGCTGTCGTTGCGTCGGGCAGGACGATGAGTGAGAGGATAAGCAATAGTATGTTGCGGAAATTTTTCATAATGGGACCTCCTTTCCTTTTAGAATTTTGGCGTTTCTTTTTTGACGGAAAATTCACGGTAAAGTTTAATATATCAAAAACAAAGATAGGTGATAATGAGTGAAAATCTGTCGAAGAATAGTGAATAAAAACGAAAAACACCGGAGGAAGCCGGCGTTTTTCGTTTTTTTAGGAGAATAATCTGCTTATTTCTCTCTTTTATAAGGTTTCAGGTCGGCAGCAAATGTAATCAAAGTCATACCCCAATAGATAAACACAAACGCGCATACATATACGATTGCTATTGTTGCTATGAGTGGAGCGAAGAAGAAAAATATCGAAGCGATCAGCAATAAAATGCCGTTGAGAAGATAAAGCCACCAGCCTTTGTATGCCTTTGCCAACATGACTCCGGCAACGATATTTTTTATTGCGCGGTACAAGAGGATAAATGCAAAGAAGTAGGGTAGTACGATTTCGCTCAGAACTAGATTACTGACAAGTAAGAAACCTATGAGTATGTCTAAAATGCCACCGGCGAGCCACCAGCCCCAACCATGTTCCCTGCGGTTGACGTCGCTCGCTATGATAAGTTGTAAAATTCCGAGTATAATCAAGGACCAGCCCAGCAGTAGCGATATGACCGAGTAGCCGATGTCAGGCCTTGCAACCAGCCATATTCCACAAGGAATCAGTAAGATTCCGACCAATAGGACAGCCCACCAATAGCGGCTTTTCCCCCAAAAAGAAATTGTTGTTATTTCCATAATGATTCGTTTGTTAAGATGATAGTATTTACATTACAAACAATCTGTTTGCAGGAAAGTTTGATTTCGACTCGGACCGTTTTTTGAGGGCTTGGATTACAGAATGTGAATCATGATGGTTGAGTCGGACTCAAAACGGATATTAACAATTATTTCCGACGTCGGGATTTGGATATTCCGTGCGGATATTGTTATTTTGTTTCAAAATGAAATTTAACCGAAATACTTTTCCATGAAAAACTTTAATTGGATTGCTGTTGCAGCCCTTTCATTAGGAGTAGTTGCTACGGATTTAAGTGCACAAGATCCCCGTGAGCGGAATTATTATTATGAAATATTGAATCCCTCGCATGAGCCGAAGTCTCCTGTAAACGGCTTTGCCGAAACTCGTGTGAGCGAAGTCCTCGATCGAGGGTTGGTCGCTTTGCCGGGAAAAGAGAAAGGCGAGATTTACCTCAGTTGGCGATTGTTGCAAAACGATGCGCCCGATGTTGCGTTTGATGTATATCGGGAGGTCGGCGGTAAAAGTAAAAAATTGAATCGTAAGCCGTTAAAAACCACAACCGATTTTGTCGATAAATCACCGGTTTCAGGAAATGCGCGTTATAGGGTGGTAACACTCGATCGTAAAGGCAAAGAACTGAGTAAATCGGATTTTGTAACCATTGCTCCCGAAACTGCTACGAATTATCGTTCGATAAAGCTCAATCGCGATACAAGAGCCGGGAAGGTTGCAGTAGCTGATCTCAACGGTGATGGCGTGTACGATTATATCGTGCGTACGCCGGCCAGTAATGTCGATCCCGGAATGCCGGGCGATCTTACAGGAAAAACCTATCAGATAGAGGCCTATCTGAGCGATGGAACTTTTTTGTGGTCCAAAGATTTGGGGCAAGGAATCGAGCCGGGTATATGGTACTCACCGTATGTGGTGTATGATTTCAATGGCGATGGCAAAGCCGAAGTCGCTTTGAAGACGGCACCCGATAATGTACAAAGAGATGCTAAGGGACGGGTCGATACGGGTGATGAATACCTCTCTGTGCTCGACGGTATGACCGGAGAAGAAATAGCTCGGGTGGATTGGCCCGAACGAAATTTCCGTTATGGAAATCTGGTACGTCGTAATCGTAATCAGATAGGAATGGCTTTTCTCGACGGTAAAACACCTTACATACTTGCTTGTCGCGGTACGTATAAGTTGATGGTAGTCGATGCTTGGCAGTTGAACGGTACGAAACTAGAACGGGCATGGCGCTGGGACGGCGATGAAGAAAATCCGGTTGTACGCAGCATGGGTTCCCACAATATGGTGTGCGGTGATGTCGATGGCGACGGCCGCGATGAGATTCTGCTGGGTTCGTGCATGCTCGATGATAATGGTACGCTTTTATGGTCTACAGGTTTGGGACACCCCGATAAAGTATATCTTACCGACATCGATCCCAATCGTCCCGGGATGGAAGTCTTCCTATGTCTCGAACCGTGGCACGATAACGGCCGAGGCATTTGTATGGTCGATGCGAAAACCGGTGAACAGATATGGAATATCGGGCATAAGACGTTCCATGTGGGAGACGGAATGGTTGCCGACATAGATCCTTCCCATCCGGGGCTCGAATGCTTTGCCCGGGAAGATAAGAAGGGCGGTAGTACCGATAAATATTTATTGGCAGCCGACGGTAGCTATTTAGGGAAAAACGAGGAGGTACCTCCTTGCCGTAATTGGGCGTGGTGGGACGCCGACTTGTTGCGGGAAACTTTTGCCGGAGATGATAATCGCTGGGGTGCTGGTTCTTCTTCTCGCGGTCGTTCTCAAAGTATTGTAAAATGGAAAGGTGATACTTTGACCGAGGGTATCGAAGGCGATATTCTGATGATTGCCGATTTGTATGGCGATTGGCGGGAAGAAATTGTTACCGCTTTGCCGGGAGAAATACGTATTTATACGACGAATATTCCGGCTCGCGACCGTCGTGTTACACTCATGCAAGATGCCCTTTACCGCAATTATATAGCTCACCGTTCTATGGGATATCCGCAGGCTCCGGTTCCCTCTTTTTATTTGGGAGAATAAGGTCTTATTTACCGGTAAATATCGGGGCGGTACCCATACAGATGCAGCTCTTTTCCCCGTGTATATTGTCATTCTGAATGCAACGTAAGCGGAATGAAGAATCTCTAAGAGACAAGCGTTTTACAGGGAAATTCCTCGTTAGCTTGGCAGCCTTATGGGGAATGATAAAAAGTTATGTCAGAGAGTCGTACCTTTATTGGGTTGCGAGAGCGGGGAAGATGTAGGAAAAGGACGACTGTATAGGTGGAGTTTTTTGTGCTTGACCGTAGGTCTCACTTGGAACAACAAAGTTTCTATTCTGTTGCTATGAAATATAGATTTGTTTTTAATATATTATTTTTTCTGATATCTGTATATGGTTGTGTAAAAAGTGAAATAAACGGTTCTATAAATGAAAAAACTGCGACATATGATTTGTGCAAATATTGGTGGAGAGCAGATTATATAGATTTTGATAGTGCTGATATAAGTCAACAGTTCAATTTCAATACAGATGGAAGTGGTAGTGAAATATGGGTACGGTCTAAGGTCGGTCAAACGACGGAGTCCAAAGAATATTTTTTTAATTGGTATTGGAATTCCAATAATTATGATCATGTTTCTCTATGTATAGAATATGGAGAAAACAGTGTCGTTTTTATGGATCAGGTTATCATAATGGATAATGTTATGACATGCTTCATGGGTAGTGAAAAGTATATCTTTTATGGTTTAGATAGAAATGGCTATTAATAATACAGTAAAGATTTTAATCATTTTATATCGGTATTTTGGGTTCAAAAGAAAGTGAAAATTATAAAGTAAAATATTGCCTATGCAAAAGCTTGACTTTATCATATAAAACCTGACCTATAAAATGAATAGCTAAGATTGTTCTCTTCACTTTTTGAAATTATGATAAGAAACTGCATGCAGTCGATTCTATACAATCGGAAACGAATAATATGCCGCTATTTTTTTTAGCGGCATATTATCGTTGTTTATAGGAGCGTGTTTACTTTATTTTGATTCGCTCTATGGATTGGTTTTTCTTTGCGTCGAGCGGAGCCACTTGGTATTTTACTTTTCCGAAGTCGATGGTTTTCAGGTCTATGCAGCGTATAGTGCTGTTGTACATCGTGCGATAGTAAATGATACGGTTGTTGATGTCGGTTGCCGATGTCCATTGAGTTGCGCTGGGTATATCGGGTACGTTCTCTCCGGGAGCAAATTCGATGCCGATAGGAATATCGAAGTTATTGAGGATATGGAAACTCTGTATAATGGCATCAAGCGATGATTCTTGTTGAGGCGTCGAGCATTGGTAAAATGCGGCTCTTACGAATCGGGAGGGCGGTGTTATGTCTCCGGGAATGCCGTGTAGTCCGCTGCCTGCCCCGAAAGTAGACAACCGTATATTGCCCAATCGTGAAGTATCTACTGTGCCGGAAGATAAATTCACATAATTATTCAAGTTGACCATTTGCCAGTTGAAATCGGGAGAGTTGGTCAGTACCCCCAGTTTATTTTCGTAAAAGCGGGGTTTCCCTTCGATAAATTCCAATACAAGTTGGCGGCCTGTGGCATCGGCAATTCTCCAATGTACGGTCGATGCCCGGGGATCGACACCAATAACCCGTATTTTTTTTATGGCGTTTTGTACATCTTCGATGCGATCGAAGTTTCCGAGTATCCATGATACGAGTTGTATATCGGCCAGGCTGTTTGTCTTTTGTGCCGGATCATAGGTCTCATATTGTCCGTAGTGGGGAAAATAAAAAAGCCCGGCCGAGAGTCCGGCCTCGTTTATCCCTTCTGCGACGATTTCATCTTGTTCCACTGCCATGCCCACATAACCGTATTGGGCGGTAAATACGAGTCCGTTTTTCTTTCCGTCGGGGAGCAGCGATTGTTGTACATACCCTCGGGGAACAATTACATAACGGCTGTTGAGGTTACTGCCTCCCCATTCTATGGTCCGGGCTACGACGGTAGAACCGTCCCGGCTTTTAAGGGTGATACCCGTACAGGCTTCGGACGTATGAGGACGTAGAGAAAATAGGCACACGGCCAGTAGGATAAGTAATTTATGGTTTGTCATATTATGTAGATTAGAGTTTGAGCGGGTACTTTTTATATCATTAACCGATAAACATGTACGAATGTTTACGGTTCGATCCAGTCTCCGTTCTTTTTAATAAGGTCGATGAGATGTTGTACGGCCTCATCTTCGGGTATATTTTTTTCTATGCAGGTTTTGCCTTTGTACAGACTGATGCGGTTGCGTCCTGCTCCCACGTAACCGTAGTCGGCATCGGCCATTTCTCCCGGTCCGTTGACGATACAGCCCATAATTCCTATTTTCAGCGTTTTGAGATGAGATGTTGCCGCTTTGACACGGGCGATGGTCAGTGTCAGGTCGAAGAGCGTACGACCGCAACCGGGACAAGAGATGTACTCGGTTTTACTCATGCGCTGACGGGCGGCCTGCAAGATACCGTACATACAAGCCGGAATTTTTTCGGTCGGGATATTTCCGGTGTTGCGTAGCCAAATTCCGTCGACGAACCCGTCGAGCAATAAAGCTCCGAAATCGGCCGCCGCTTTCAGTTGCAAATCTTCGAGCGTGTTTTCGGTGTAAGCCAGTTGCACGACAACCGGAACGGCGCATTTTCGGCTGAGCAATGCATGGAGAAAAGCCCGGCATTCTCCTACGGGATTGATGTGTTGCGAAGTCAGTACGATTACGATTCCCGGTATGTTTTCGATTGTATCCCAGATTTTTTCATTCAGTTCGGGATAGGATAGTTTCAAAAATTTTATTTCTGCATCGGAGACCCTCAGCTGTTGTAATTCGTTTGCGGTAAAGAGCGGCAATACCGTTTGTCGGGAAGTCCTTTTGCCTGGATAGGAAATGATTCCGTTGTCTTTTTCTATATATAGAAAGTCGGGCTGCAAATTTCCGTCGGCAGGGTGGTCTGAGATAATGACGGGAACTTTTCCCCCGCCTATATTATGTACGGCTTTGCTGTTTCTTCTTTCCATGTACAGAAAGTCGTATGCATCGGCTTTTACACCGTCGATATGCGGGTGCTGCGTCCGGGCGGTAATGTAATCGACCAATTTACGGGCGACGGGTATTTCGGCTTCGGGGGCTTCGCTCAATGAAACTCGTATGGTATCGCCGATACCGTCGGCCAACAATGTCCCTATTCCTACGGCCGATTTTATACGTCCGTCTTCTCCTTCTCCGGCTTCGGTTACACCCAAGTGCAGAGGGTAGTGCATGTTTTCTTTCTCCAATGCCGCCAAAAGCAGTCGTACCGATTTTACCATGACGACCGTATTGGATGCTTTGATGGAGATGACGACATCGGTAAAATTTTCGTCTCGGCATACTCGAAGGAATTCCATACATGACTCTACGATACCCTCCGGGGTATCTCCGTAACGGCTCATGATACGATCTGACAGCGAACCGTGATTCACGCCGATGCGTACTGCTGTGTGATGTTGCTTGCATATTTCCAGTAACCGGATAAGCCGGTTACGCAGCCGTTGCAACTCGGCGGCATATTCTTCGTCGGTATAATCGATATGCTTGAAGGTACGTGCGCTGTCGACGAAATTACCGGGATTGATACGTACTTTTTCGACAATGCCGGCGGCTATGTCGGCGACATGCGGATTGAAGTGTATATCGGCAACCAGCGGAGTATGGTATCCCCTGCGATGCAATTCGTTTTCGATGCAGGTAAGGTTCTCTGCTTCGCGCGTGCCCTGTGCCGTGAGTCTTACGTAATCGGCGCCTGCGTCGATAATGCGTATACATTGCTCTACACTCGGTTCAGTTTCATGAGTGTGCGTATTGGTCATCGATTGTATGCGTATGGGATTGTTCCCTCCTAAGGGTGTATTCCCGATGTGCACTTCGGTCGTGAGGCGGCGATGGTAATTGAAAAGGTCCATAGCGCAAATGTAAAAAACGATTGCCGGCCGGGAGATGTCCGACGAAAAACCATCTCCCGAAATCGGCAATCGAGGGTTCTGAATCAATTGGTTTTGAATGCGTATTTTACTTGGGCGAGTTTTTCATTGGCCTCGACGATTTTCTTAGCCAGCCCTTTTTTGTAGTTTTTCAATTTCCCGGCAAGTTGTTCATCTCCGAGAGAAAGCATTTGCACAGCCAAAATAGCGGCATTGAGAGCGCCGTTGATACCTACGGTCGCAACCGGTATTCCCGGAGGCATCTGTACGATAGCGAGAAGTGCGTCCATACCGTCGAGTGTCGAATTGATAGGAACTCCGATGACAGGCAGTGGGGTCGATGCCGCAATGACACCCGGTAAGTGAGCGGCCATGCCGGCGGCGGCAATGATTACTTTTATTCCGCGAGCTTCGGCGTTTTTAGCGAATGTTTCCACTTCTTCGGGAGTGCGGTGCGCCGATAAAGCGTTCATTTCGAAAGGAATTTCGAAATCATTCAGCAGTTGAGCGGCTTTTTCCATAATAGGCAGGTCGGAAGTGCTGCCCATGATAATACTTACGATAGGATTCATATTGTGTGTTTATGTAAATGAAAATAAATTATATCGGAAAAGTTGAGTTACAAGAAGAACGCAGATGAGGCCGCATATCCAGCCGGTCATGATTTGGGCGACTGTATTTCGGTCGAGCAGTTGGCGGGCGGTGCCCATCACACCCGTAATGACTATCAGAGCGATAAACGGGCCTATGGGTATGGGGGAGTGTACGAGAGACATCATGACAACCAGTCCCATTAAAGCCCCCAGACTGTTCATAAAGAAACTGATGCGCCAGCCCGAGATATTGATAATCCATGTAAGTGCCGAAGATAATGCTGCACCGGCCAAGTATCCTTGTGTCCAGTACGGCAGATTGAGTTTATGCAGATATATGGCGGCGAAGACGAGAAATACGGTGTATAGCAGGATTTCGGTAAGCCGTACATACGGTTTCTTTTCACTTTTGTTCAGATAGAACAGCGAAAGGGTAAGGTGGAACAGCATGGGTAGAATTCCCGAAAAGAGAAAAATCCCGCTGACGATGAGTAGTCTGATCGAGACGGGGAGTATTTCGAGAAAACTGTACGATACGATCAGGGCCCCGCCGTAAAGGGGCAGGAGGTAAGGGTGAAATATGACAGATAGTATTTGTGCCGATTTTTTCATGTCGCAATATTATATGACTTTTCTCAAACGGGCAACAGGCAATCCCAACTGTTCCCGGTATTTGGCTACGGTGCGTCGGGCTATGGCATAGCCTTGCTCTTTCAGTAGTTCGCACAGTTTGTCATCGGTAAGCGGAGTGCGTTTATCTTCGTTTGCTATGCTTTCTTGTAATATCTTTTTGATTTCCCGAGACGAAAATTCTTCTCCCGACTCATTTTGCATCGATTCCGAAAAGAAATATTTCAACGGATATATTCCGAACTGGGTCTGTACATATTTATTACTCGTTGCGCGGGAGATGGTCGATATGTCATAGCCCGTCTGTTCGGCAATATCGCGCAAAATCATGGGGCGCAGACGGCTTTCGTCTCCTGTAAGGAAAAACTCCCGTTGCCGGTCGAGTATGGCCTGCATGGTTGCCAATAAAGTCTGTTGCCTTTGTTGTATGGCGTTGATAAATGATTGTGCCGAGTCTATTTTTTGCTTGATAAATAGGAGCGCATCTCGTTTTTCGCGTGTCTGATTGGCTTTGTTTCCCGTATAGTCGCTCAGCATCTCGTTATAGTTGCGGCTTATGCGTAATGCGGGAATATTGCTGTTGTTTAATGATAAAACAAGTTCGCCGTCGTTTTCGTCGACGATAAAATCGGGGCTGATATGAGTCATGCTTTCCGAGAACGAATCGTTCCAACTGCTTCCCGGCTTGGGGTTGAGTAGGGATATTTCTTGTATGGCGGCTTTCAGGTCGGATTCGGATATGTTGAATTGACGCTGTATCTTTTCGTAATGCCGCTTGCCGAATGCTTCGAATGCCTTATCTATAATTTCATAGGCCAGTTGAGCTGCGGTTGTTCCGCGTCGGCGTTCGAGTTGGAGTTTCAAGCATTCCTGCAAGTCCGATGCTCCCACGCCGGCGGGGTCGAAGTCTTGAATGATTTGTAGAAGCTCTCCCAGTTTTTCGACCCGTATGTCGAGTCCTACTTGGAACATCAAATCGTCCGATATAGCCGGTAGGGTGCGTTGTAAATATCCGTTATCGTCGATGTTTCCGATAATGTATTCGGCAACTTGTTTGTCTTGGTCAGAGAGGTCTCTCAGGTACAGCTGTTCCAGCAAATAATCGTGGAAGGTCGTACCACCCGAAACGGGAATTTCTTCGCGGGGCGAGTTTTCTCCCGGCAGTTCCCGATCGAGATATGACGGTATTTCGTCGTTATTGTTATAGTCGCCCATCATCAAATCTTCGGCGCTTTCGTCCGAAGAAGAATCTTCATTACCTTCCGATGTCGTATCGCCTTCATCTTCGGGTGAGGTATGTTCTTCTCCTTCATCGAGAGCGGGATTGTCGATGAGTTCTTGTTTGATTTGCTCTTCCAGCTCTATCTCCGGCAATTCGAGAAGACGTATCGCCTGTATTTGTTGAGGAGATAAGGTCTGTCGTTGTTGTAATTTTTGTTCTTGCTTGAGCATGGCAGCGCTTCTCTGTGATTCTATTCCGAAAACGAAGATAGCTCATTTTCTCCTATTATGCCAATATTTCCGTTATCTTTTTCCTCAGATCTTCCTCTGGATCGATCAGATATGCTTTGAACCCCGCTTTCTCGGCACCCTGTATGTTGGCGGGAAGATCGTCGAGAAAAATACTTCTCGACGGATTTTCGCCGCTGTCGTTCAGAATTTTGAGGTAGAATTCTGCTTCTGGCTTTACTGCATGGATTTCGTGGGATAAATAGAGCTTGTCGAAGTAATCGTCTACCGTCAGCCCGTCTTCTCGGAAAAGGATTTGACGGGTGTAGTCGAAATGCGGAGCATTGGTGTTGCTGACCATATAGAGCTGGTGGTGCCGGCGTATTTCGCGCAAGACTTTCAGTTTATATTCGGGTATGGTTCCGATGATCGTATTCCATGCCGAACGTATCTGGGTATTATCGGCACGGATATGTAATAAGTCCCGTAAGCCGTTGAAAAAATCTTCGCCTTCTATTTGTCCTGTTTCGAGGTTTCGCATCAGGTGGACAAATTCGGGAGACTTGAAAAGTATTTCTTTCGGTGTTTCCACTCCCAGCCGATGGAATGCATCGAAACACCGATTGAAGTCCAAATGGAGGAGAACACCTCCGAAGTCGGTAAATACGGCATCTATATCTGTACGCATAATCCGTTTTTAATAAATGAAACTGCTGCCTCCGAGGAATTCTCGTAAAAGCGAGGTCGAAGGTATTTCATTTTCTTCGAGCGGGAGAAAATAATAGAGTTGTTTTAACAAATGTTTTGCCGTGTCGTATTCGGAACTGTTTTCGGGAACCGACATCAGGGCCGGTACGGCCTGCTGCTTGATGACAGCCAATTCGAATAGCAGAGAAGAATTGAACATGGCATCGGCGTTTTCCTGATAGGGAAAAATCCATTTCTCTTCACCGGCCCGCACACTGGCCCAGCGGGCTATGGTTTTTTGTGCCGATGTACCCCTGTATTTTACGTCTCTGATGATGCGTCGCAGCAGGCGGTTGTCGGCAGTCGGTATCCAACTGTGGTCATCGATGGAGAGGGTGGTCAGGGCCGATACGTAGATGAGGAATTTTTGACGTTCCTCGATATTCGGGGTCAGTGCGGGATTCAGGGCATGTATGCCTTCCAGAACCAAAACGTCCGAATCTTTCATCTTTAATGTGTTGCCCCGATACTCTTTTTTCCCGGTCTCGAAATTATAAGTGGGCAGGCTTACCTCTTTTCCTTGTAATAAATCATTGAGTTGCCGGTTGAATAATTCCAAATCGAGAGCGTATAATGATTCGTAGTCGTAGTCGCCGTTCTCGTCCCGGGGAGTTTGTTCCCGATCGAGGAAATAGTTGTCGAGCGATATAGTGATAGGTATCAGCAGATTGGTCATGAGCTGTATCGACAACCTTTTGGAAAAAGTCGTTTTCCCCGACGACGAAGGACCGGAGATGAGAATGATGCGGGCGCCACCTTCTTGGCTGTTATGCCGGGCGGTAATTTGGTCGGCTATGCGGGAAATCTGTTTTTCATGCAAAGCCTCGGTAACTTTTATCAGGTCGCCCGATGTATGGCGCAATATGGCACGATTCATATCCCCGACATTGTTCAGGCCCACGATTTCACTTATTTTCAGGTTGTCTTTGAATACATTGAACATTTTATCTTGTGGGACGACCTCTGATAACTCATCGGGATTTTTTCTTTTGGGCGGTATGAGCAACATGCCGTCGTGGTATTTTATGAGGTCGAAAACTTTCAGGTATCCCGTCGACGGCAACAGGTATTCGTAATATACGTCGTACAGATTCCCGAGTTTGTAATACGTTGCATAAAGGGGGTGCAGTGTTTCTATGAGGTCTATCTTATCGCTCATATCCTGTCCCCTGAAATGTTCTGCGGCGACTTCGGCTGTCGATTGTATGCGCTCGAACGGCAGATCCCGCCTAATGATTTCGCGCATGCGTTCTTTCAGTAATTTCACGGTGTCATGGGGTATTTCTTCCCGTTGGTTCAGACAACAGAAATAGCCGTTCGAGACCGAATGTTCGATGCGGAGGCGTGTCCCGGGAAACAGTTCAGTAACCGCTTTGTATAGGATGAAGCAGAGCGAGCGTATGTACATGCGCATACCCATGATGTGCGAGGCGTCCGCAAACATGACCTGTTTGGGTTGATACACCCGGTATGACAAATCCCGGGTACGGTTATTTACTTGTGCGCATAAGACCTGATACGGCAGCTCTACACCGGCTGTTTTATATATGTCGATAAGAGCTGTCCCTTCATCGACGAGAAGGGTTTTTCCGTTATTTTTACAGATGATTTCTACTTGATTTCCCATAATTGCGAGTATTTTTTGTGGACGAACCGGCTTAGAGTTTCCGTCAGGATAGTCCGGTTCTACATTTTTATAGATCCGTTCTTTATGATATGGAGAACAGATATGTAGCTAAGATAGGAATTTATTCCGAAAGTACCATACATTCCTTGTATTATGGGCTAAGCTTTATACATTTTTCGACTTTTAGAAGTCTCTTTTTTATTAAATTTGTTTCCAGCAGATACCTCGAAAGGGGCTTTTCCCCGAAAAAGAGAATCCATATTGTTAAAAATAAGGAGGTTTCTTTCATCGTTTGGTTGCCTTTACGAGCTTTTCGGAATGGTATGAAAAACAGTTTTTATAAAAATAAAGGGGACGATTCTTGTAAAAATCTCTTTTGATTTGTATTTTTGCTCTATTATTTGCAGATATTTATATTGGGAAAAACGTGGAGTGCTGAATGTGTGGTATATAATGCTTCGACGGAAGCATTCGGTGTAGTCGGGTATCTGTATTTAGGGAAAGAGGAACAACCATATTGTTTTATGGTTATAAGTGTAGGATTTAATAGAATGAAAAGAATATCTGTCTTGGAAAGGAGATAACCCGGGACGGAGAAATAACGAACAAAAACTAAACGTATGCTCAACAGTTACTCGTCGACACGGAATTATCCGTATTACAAACTTATTGTATTGTTTGCCGACCTGCTTGTCGTGAACGGTTTGTATTGGGCGCTTTATGCATTAAGCGATTGTTTGTCGTGGCATATTCTCGATCTTACCGATCCGCATTATTGGATTGCGGTGAATGTTTTTTATATCATTTGCTATAAGTTGGCAGGAGTTGTTTTGTTCAACCGTATTGTACGGGCCGAGAATGTTTTGGCGAGGGTCGTGCGTGTCGTTGTCGACCATTTTCTCATCATCGCTTTTCTTTCCTATATGAACATGACTTTGTCCCGGTCATGGAAAATCATGGCGATTTATTATGTATTGTTATTTATATTTCTCTCTCTCGAACGTCTGTTTTTGCGTCGAGTGGTTCAGAATTTACGAATCAGACGGCGGGATATCGTCAATGTGGTGATTGTCGGGGAAGGTGATAACCTGAAAGAGATTGCTCAAATGATGCAAGTCTCGTTTATGGGATATAATCTCATCGGAGTGTTTTCGGATAAAGAGTTGGTCGGATTTCCTTCGGGCGTTGTAAGGTTGGGTAATGTCGCCGATGCTTTACCGTGGTTGGGAGACCATAAAAATATAGGGGAGGTATATTGCGGATTGACGTCGAACAGAGCCAATGATATATTGCCTATAATCGATTATTGCGAAGGGAATCTCATACGGTTTTACAGTGTTCCCAATTTGCGTAATTACCTGAAACGAAATATGGTCATGGAAACATTCGATGATGTTGTCGTGTTGGCCATACGGCGCGAACCGTTGAGCAGCCCCGGCAAACGCTTTGAAAAGCGTCTTTTCGATATTATCGTTTCGGGGCTTTTCCTGTGTACGATATATCCGTTTATTTATATTTTCGTGGGAATCGCCATTAAATTGTCGTCGAAGGGGCCAGTTTATTTTAAGCAGAAACGGAACGGGTTGGACGGAAAAGTTTTCGAATGTATAAAGTTCCGCAGTATGAAGGTCAATGCCCAAAGCGATACTTTGCAGGCAACGAAAGACGATCCCCGCAAAACCAAAGTGGGAGACTTTTTACGTCGAACCAACCTCGATGAGTTACCTCAGTTTATAAATGTATTCAAGGGCGATATGAGTTTGGTCGGTCCGCGTCCGCACATGCTCAAACACAATGAAGAGTATGCCCGTCTTATCGACCGTTACATGGTGCGTCATTTTGTCAAGCCCGGTATTACCGGTTGGGCTCAGGTCAATGGGTTTCGAGGAGAAACAAGAGAGCTCTCGGAAATGGCCGGTCGGGTACAGGCCGATATTTGGTATATCGAGCATTGGAACTTTTGGCTCGATATTCGTATCATGATCAAGACAGCAACCAATATGATTCATGGCGAAGAAAAAGCCTATTAGGATAATTGCATTGAAGAAGGAATTGGAAAACCCGCTTTCATTGAGAAAGCGGGTTTTCGTTTTTAGTTGTTTTGTACCGGGTGTCGATCGTGAAGATTTTATCGGATAATTGTATGTTTTTTACATGTATGTATCGACGATAAGATCAGGCATGAGTGTCTTTAAAGACGCGCCTTACTTGGAGAATCCTCTGTATTTTGCTTCTTGAAGCGATGGTGTTTTTTTATATCATTCCGAGCGAGGCCGATGGGTCGACGAGGAATCTCTATGTCATCCCGAACCCGTCGCGGGCGGTGTGAGGGATCTCATGCTTTTGCTCGTTTAGGCGGAGATGCTTCGCTATCGCTCAGCATGACAACCTAATTCATCGGTTGAGATTCTTCGGCGCTCCGCACCTCGGAATGACAGTCGTTGTCATTCCGAACGTATATGAGGAATCTCTGATCGTCGGATAGGGATTCTTCACTTCACTGCGTTCCGTTCAGAATGACATTGCACTTGACTTGGTATTCTTCATTCCGTTTACGCGGCATTCAGAATGACAAGCCTGCCATTTCGGTCGAATGAGCGGAGTCTCACGGAGTCTTTTGAGTGATGAAAAGCCAATTGCAGGCAGAGTAAAAGGTTGTATGTAAGCGACCTTCAAGCCGTGTGTTTAAGGTAGAGGATCGACCTCTTCACTATCGGTTTCACAACCGAGAAATTGCATTTCACTGTGAGCTTTTTCCGGAGCGAAAGTGAAGTAAGTACATACGGCTTTGGTACACAATTCACCCTTACAATTACATATCGTTGCTTCGAGAATAATGATGTTCCGTTTTTGCTCGACGATATGGGCGCGTAATGTAACGTACGGGTCGGTCGTATCGATCGACTTCATATAGCGAGTTTCCATTTTCGATGTTACACCGGTCGTTTGCAATTTCCGTAGAATGACCCATGCGCATATTTCATCGAGCAAAACCGCTTGTATGCCTCCATGCAGGGTATTGATCCAGCCTTGATATTTGGCCTCCGGCTTCCAAATACTTACCACATCGTCGCCGTCTTCATAAAATTCCATTTTTACGCCGGCTTCATTGTTGGGGGCACAACCGAAACAATAGTACCCTTCTTTGTGTAACCACGGATTGATGATTTTTTTCATACGATAGGATTTTCGTGTATTTATCGATTTGTTTCCGGAAATACGTTCTTTCGGAGAAATGTCGGTAAACGATATTTACAAATGTAGCTATTCTTTTTTGAAAAGAACGTTTTTTGCTTTTATTTATATGGTTGAATAAAAAAGCCGTCTCGTCTGAGGCGGCTTTTTAGTTATGTGGACATCAGGTAACGGATTATCGTGTGCGTCGTACCGAATAGGTCGGGGCCGAGCTGCGGCTGCTGCGTTGTTTTACCGATTTTTTCGGGCTTTTTGATTTTGTTTTCGACACGGTACTTTGGGTCGATCCTCTCGACGAGCGTGTCGATTTTACTTGAGCCGGCTCCTCGGCATTATTGTCGACAGGTTCCGTATGGCTTTTGTTTTCTTCGGTTTTGCTTTTGGGAGCTTGTTCTGGGACAGTTTCACTCTCCTCGGCTACCCATAAGCTGCGGTCGAACTGTTGCAACTGCCTCTCTATTACTTTCCGGGCACTATCCTGTGCTTCGGGAGTCGGATAGAGCTGTACGAGCGACATATTTTGCAGATTTTGAGTTTTGTATATTTCACCGGCAAACATGCGCAGTTTGAAGAAATCATCGTATGTGTAGTTGCGAACGTTATTCATGTTGTCGGTAATGATATAGTGCTGTGCCAAGTAGGGACGTATATCGTCGTATCGGGCCCAAAACATGGGGTAACGCACGGCTTCCCCGCCGAAGTCGCCCACGCGGTGCAGCACCGGACAGATTGCTTCGATGACGGGATAGCAGGTCGAGGAACGTTGGTCGAATATCCATTTTTCCTTGACGTAATACGACAAAACTTCGTTGCAAGGCACATCGCTCTCTTCGATGATATAGGTATTTCGTTTGGCTGTACGTCCCGCTTTTACTTCATAGAGGATATGGAAACGTTCGAGCATGTCTTCCACTTTTACCTCGTATTCTTCGGTGAATATTTCCCGTCCGTCGAGATATTCATAAACCTTTATTTTATTTGAAGCGACAAGACCCAGCAGTACGCGGAAGAGGTTTTCCTGCCCATCTATGATTTCTTCGGGATAATATAACGGCATGTTTTTTTCTTGAGTCAAGTCGATTTGCCGGTAGATACCGCGAGTCCAGGGTATATCGGCTTCGGAGGGTTCACCGGTCTCATACAGTGTTTTGGCCCTTACCGTAAGTCCGTTTTTGTCGGTTCTGTTCGTTGCCGTACTGCTGCGGCGCACGACCGTATTTTGTGCCTCGCATATCGGCAGCATGGCACATACTCCGAGGAGAACCAAAATATGTTTTACCGTGATTTTCATAATCGTATGTTACTTATGCGTTATAATCAGTTTACAATAATCTCTATGGGGGAAAGGTCTCTCTCTATTCCGTCGGGGCCCAGTGCCCTTACGCGGGATATGTAGAACCGTTTGCCCCGGGATAGTCGGCGGAAACTGTCTTTCTGTCGTTGAGAAAATTTATTGCCGTCCGATACTTCGGGAATTGCGTTGCCCATCGAGTCGAAAAATACAGTCTCGAAACTCAATACCGTGTATTCGACATTCAGCAGGTCGTCGTCGATGGCTGCTTCGATACCGGGAGCGGCAAGCAGCCGGGCTTTGGGGAAAGGTCGCCCGCCTTTGTATCGCTGGGTGTTTCCATTTTCGTCTTTATATGCGATGAAAGGCATGGGGTCGGGCAACTGGCGCACCCTGAACGTGGTCGTATTGACAACTTGGTTTTTCCCGTTCATGGCGGCCGTTACGGTGATGACGACGTCTTCACCGACTTTCGAGGGACGGACCAGCCATGTATCTCCGCTTCGGGTTATGCGTCCGCCTTTGATGGCGGCCGATACGGAGTGGTTAGGTACTCCCGGAACCGAAATGCTCAGGGGATTGTCGATACCGGCGTAAAGTACATTCATCATCGTGGCCGATACGGTAGCCGACGGTTCCACGACCGTGTAGGAGGTATGGAAAGGATGTCGGGTCGACGATCCATCGCCGTGGGGAACTTCGAGATAACCGTCGATATTGTAGATCCCCGAGCGGTTGCAAGTTACTTCATAGAGACCGTCTTTGCTGTTGGGCAGTTGCTTTCCGTCGATGTTGATGACGGGAGCCATTGTCGTATCTATGGCAGCCAATACGATATTGGCCGAGTATTTGCCTCCTCGTATCACGGTTTTGGAAGAGGGTATGACGTAAGCGTTGAGTTGGTTGACGCGTACATCTCCTTTGTCGATGTTTTTTAACAGCGTGTGTAAAATCTCGCTTTCGGCCGACCGTAAGTCGCTTTGTATTTTAGTCAGCAATGTGATGGCGGCTATGACAGGCATGTTTTCAAAATTCTCCTCTTCCCATGTCGTTTTCTTTTCTCCGACGGCAGTCTTCGACATACGCGGGTAAAGGTATTCGTTGATAAGCCGTTGTTTTACCGTATCACTTATCATTTCATTTACCATGTCGCTGTATCCGATGAGCGATTCGCGCAACTTTCGCCCTTCTCTGGTGGTGGGCGAGAGCATGATAAACGAGGCTGCTTCGAGATCGTCTTGGCGCACGATGTTGTTTACATCGCCGTTTTTCCCGTCGGCTTCGCGTACGATGCGTTGTTTCAGCGAGGCAATGTAGTTATAGAGCGAGTCGGTACGTTGATGTACGGCTGTCGCTTTCATGTACCATTCTCCCGATTTTTCGGGATTGTTACGGTAGTAGGTGGTGAGTTCGTCATAGAGCGACTCGTTTTGTACCGCAACATTCTCTGTCGTACGTACCAGTCCCTCCTCGACTTGGCGGAATCCGTTGAGTACGTCCGACGATACGTTCAGAGCCAGCATGGCGGTCAAGACGATATACATGAGGTTTATCATCTTCTGCCGGGGCGACATATTTGAGTTGTGTGATGCCATATTCCGTTTTGCGGGTGTTATGCGTTACCGTTGGTATTATCGGACGGATTCGGGTTTTGAGGTTGTTCCTGACGTGCGGGTTGATTGTACATGTTTACAGTCATGGCCGTGAGCATGTTGCGGTATACCGAGTTGAGTTGGGCCATGTACTGGGTCATCTTTTCCACCTCTTCACAGTAACGGGAACTGTCGTGCATCGATCCTTCGTACATTTCGCGTATATTTCGTAAGCCCACATTTACGCGGTCGATGTTGTCGAGTTGCGAACTGATGCTCTTCAACTGTATTTCGTAGATGGTGTTCAGTCCTGCGATGTTGCGGTTGAGCGATTCCATCTGCTCTACATATCCCTGCGTATTGTTGGTTATGCCGTCGCTGTTGTCGGTAATGTTGCGATAGGAGTCGAGCAGAAGGTTCGATACATCGGTAAGCGATTGTGTTGCTTGTCTGAATTGTATCATCTGCTCCGATATGGCAGCCATTTGGTCGAGATATTTCTGTGTGGCATCGGTCAGTTCGGCCATACGGGAAATCTGGTCAGCGGCGGCCGAGAGTTTCTGTATGCTGTTCGAGAGATTTTGCGTATCTTCCTCGCTTACCTCGATATTCGAGGGAATGCCGGCGATGCGTCGGGCTTCCGCTCCCGATACGGCAATACTGTTTTCTCCGGCCATGTTTCCGTTGATGACGATACCGCCGCCGTTTTTGAAGTCGGGACGGTCTTCCGGGTCTTTCGATGCCAGTACGGGGAATACTTCTTCCCAGTGATACTCTTTGGCCGGCCGGTCGAAAGCCGTGAGTATAAACATCACTACTTCCACTCCCATACCTATCGAAAGCATGACGTTTCCGCCCGGTAGGTGCAGGATTTTGAAAAGTGCGCCCCAAATAACGATAGCGGCGCCTATGCTGTATGCGAAATTGAAAAATCGTTTTCCCGAGTCTCCCGAGAGAAATTTTTCGATGCTGTTTTTATATCTTTTGTATTTTCCCATGATGGCAAACTGTTTTTTCGGTTAATTTTTACGGCCTTTGGCAAATCCCACTTGCGTGCGGACACAACGGAAACCTATGTAGGAACGTTGTTCGTTCTGGTACTCCCACATGCGTATATCGGAGCGGACAAAGTTCGACACGTCTTTCCAAGAACCTCCGCGTACGATTTTTCGTTTCATGCGGTAGGGATCTTCTTTGGCGGCATTGTAGCGGTAGTCGGGATTCATATCGCTCGTGTATTGATCTACCGATTCGGTATAAGCGGTAGAGGTCCATTCCGATACGTTCCCGGCCATGTCGTAGAGGCCGAATTCGTTGGGCGGATAAATGCCTACGCGCGAAGTAATCAGGTTTCCGTCTTTCAGATAGTTTCCTTTCATCGGTTTGAAGTTGGCATAGAAGCACCCTTTGTCGCTGGCCGTACCATTGTCGTCCCATGGGTAGCTGTTCTCGCTTTTCCCGGCGCGGGCGGCGTATTCCCATTCGGCCTCGGTCGGCAGACGATAGGGTTCTGTCATGCGGTCGGGGGTCATGGCCGAATGCAAAAGGTTGGTCCGCCATACGCAGAATGCATTCGCCTGTTCCCACGAGACACCGACGACAGGGTAGTCGTTATAACCCGGGTGGGAGAAGTACATGCGCATATACGGCTCGTTGTATGCGTTGTTGAAATCATTGACCCATACTGTCGTATCGGGGTAGATATTGATAATATAGGTGTTGAGGAAATCGAATTCGCTCTGCCGTTGCCGTATGATGGTCTGCGTAACGATCTGCCCGTCATCATTGATGAAAGCGGTATCTTTCGAGATGAGTATTTCTTCGTTGCCCGGAGTAATGTCGGTATTCAATACCCGACGGGCGGGATCCATTCGGTTGCGACGTTTGGCCGCTTCGGTGTGGTTATACACGTCATAGCGGTAATTGAGCTGGGTAACATCGAGGACCTTCTTGCCTGAGATGGGATCGATGCGGTAGACGCTTTCGATGGCCCGCGCTTCATCTTCGGTCGGGTTACGCCAGGGAATGGCTTTGGCCCAGTTGAGATGAGGGGTAACCGGATTTCCCATACGGTCTTCTTCGATTTTGAAAGTTTCGTTTCCGCCGTAAGCTGGGTCGGCCAGTCGTTCGCGGATAATCGAGTCGCGTACCCAGTAAACGAATTGTTTGTATTCCGAATTGGTGATTTCGGTATCGTCCATCCAGAAAGCATCGACCGAAATCGACCGTGCGTTGGGTCTTGTCCCCCAAAGACTGTCGCTTTCGTTATGACCCATTTCAAAGGAGCCTCTTTTTACGAGTACCATGCCGTAAGGAGTGGGTTCGCCCCAAGCCATACCTCCCACACCGATGAGTTCTCCTCCGTTGGAACTTCCCGATGAGGCGCAACCGCTCAAAATGGCGGCGAGGCCGAGGAATGAGATGTATCGTTTCATATACATGTTTATAATATCCTTATGCTTTTATGTTTGTTTTTCTTTCCTTTCGATAGTTCGAGTTTCATGCTGTAACCGATAAATACTTCATGGCTTCCGCTCGACGCTTTCTGTATGGCCGAGGTGGAATAGTCGTAGGAATATCCCAGCAGGAAATTTTTGAATTCGCAACCGGCCATGAAAATAATCGCTTCGTTCCATCGGTAAGCCAGTCCGCCCCAAATAAACCGGTTATATCTCAGTCTCAGGGTCAGTTCGGCCTGCGTCATTTGAAAGGTCGTTTTTACCATCATCGACGGTTGCACTTCATATAACGCATTTCTCAGGGGAATATTGCCTCCTGCTATGAAATAATATGCGCGGGTGATCGAGCTTTCGTAATTTTCGTCGAATGAGATTGCCGGTTGGGAGAGGTGGGTCGACGACAGTCCCGCATAGAAATATTTGTGCGTGTAGTACACGCCGAATCCTACATCGAAAGCCGTTCCCTGTACTTCGCTCGTGGGTATGGCATCGTCGGTCTGTTGGTGATAGTCGCTTTCGGGAATAAATACTTCGGTCCCGTCGAATATTTGGCTGATAAGTCCCAGTTGCAGTCCGAGGCTCAACTGACCGCTCCATAATTTTACTTTATAAGCATATTGTATGCCGAACGACGTCGTCTTGAAAAGACCGTAACTGTCGTTTGAGAGTTGTAGCCCTATACCGTGGTCGGCTTTGAGGAAACGTAACGGCATGTCGGCCAGTACTAGAAAAGATTTTGGAGCCCCCGGCATACCTACCCATTGTTGACGGGTGGCAGCGCGTAAGTTCAATTTTTCGTAAATACCTGCGGCACCGGCGTTATAATAAGAGGGCATGGCCCAATATTGGCTCAGTTGCGTGTCGTCTTGCGCCCGCAATCGAACCATACTCGGCAGTACCAACAGCAGGAGGAGCAGGTATCTTTTATATCTCATGCGCATAAATAGGCATCCTCGGTTTTCGGGACGTACATTCTATAAACTCGAAAAGTGCCGATAAATTGTATTTACCGGCACTTTTTTATATAATTGGGTCAATGGTCAATCGATTTTTTTCAATCCCTTTTTCGGCGAAAAATCGATCTCGGAGGGATTTCCTTTGTAAGAAATCTCTCCACCGCTCGATGCCTTACCGATGAGTTTACCCGATACATGACAACTGATATCTCCGGACGAATTGGTTTCGGCTTTTACATTTACGGCTTTCAAGTTTTTGGCTTTTATATCTCCTGAACTCGACGCTTTGTAGGTCGCATTTTCGCATTCTCCCGAGAGATCGATATCTCCGGACGAACTGGTTTCGGCCTTTACATTTACGGCTTTCAGGTTTTTGGCTTTTATATCTCCTGAACTCGATACTTTATAGGTTGCATTTTCACATTTTCCCGAGAGATAGATGTCTCCTGATGAACTGGCTTGGGCCGATAAGTCGGTACAGGAAATATTTTTCAGTTCGATGTTGCCCGAACTGCTGGCCGACAAGGTAAGGGTAGTACAGGAAATACTATCGTTACCTTTTATGTCGCCGCTGCTGCTTGCTTTCATACTGATTTTTCCGGTTGCGGTAAGACCGTTTTTCAGAATAATGTCGCCCGAACTCGATGCTTTGAGATTATCGACAGCGGGTGCCGAGACATGTATTTCTTTTTTGTGCTGTCCCTTTATCCTGATGTTTTTTGTCATACCGACGACGAGCGTTTTACCCTTTACTTCGACGGTGATATAGTCGATTACGTTATCGGGGGCATAGATTTCGACCGATGGTTCCCCGGTGGCTTGGGTGTAGATGACGTTTACGGACGAACTGGTCGATATGGCGTTGAATTCACTTGCTGTAATGTTTTTGGTCTCGTATTTCTTGCTGGCTGTTATCGTTTTATGATTGGAATGATCCGAGGAAGGCGATGCCGCAATGATGGTAATGCACGATGTCGTGCCGAACAAGAGTGCGGTAACCGTAGTGAAGATGGTGATTGATTTTTTCATGGCGAATGAGTTTTATTGAACAAATAGAATTATTTTTTAGAATTAGACGCCGCTCCATGTCTAAAAGTTACAGTAATAGTATTTTTTAACACTTGCTTTGATTCTTTGCGTCTTTTGATACAAATATCGATGCCATGACGGAGGCGAATAAAACGGTTATGTAGAATCGGCGACAAGAGTACTTTTTCACAAGTCCTGAAAAAATGATGGGCATAGAGACGTTGGCTCGGTCTATAAAAATGAAGCCTGTCAAACGAATGACAGGCTTGGGGGCGTGGGCTTGCTTTGATAGAGCAGAGGTCTACTGCCCGGATTGAGAAACATATATCGCTCATTGAGGCAAACGGAATAGAAATTGAAAAGGCTTGCTCGGCTTGAAAGCCCGATTGGCTTCTCCTGTATAGATTTCTCCATCGGTCAGAGTCAGTTTCTTTATACTGCTTTTGGGATTAAAATCCATTTTTTTAAGGTCTACCCAAAATGTATTCGGACTTAGAGTCGATTCGAAATAATAAACCTTGTTGGTTTGGTCGGATACGGAACGCCACCGGGTCGATGAAATTTCCGGTTGTTGGGGAGTTGTGATACCCAAAGGTACGGATACGTTTCGCATGACGCCGAATATCCCGGCTAAGGCATCGCGGTGGCTAGCAGTACGGGGCAGTACACCGATGTAGAACGAGGCTCGCGTAAAACGGTCGGACGATCGGTTTGTACCCGGGAGCATCTCCAGCCCTCCTATGTTTTGCCAGTATTCGTTGATGGCCAGTTGTTTGTCGTAACTGGGCGAGTTAGTCAATACCCGGTATTTCCGACCCTCATGTATCGAAATTTTTCCGTCGAGATATTCGATGATGGCACTGTTGCCGGTCGTGTCGGTAATCGCCATGTGCAGGGTCGATGCCGAGCCGTTGGGCATACTCGGTGCGTCTATGCGGAATGCGTCTTTTTGCAATTCCGTCACAGCTTCGCTTACGGTAGAGAAGTTATCGAGTACGTATTGCGCCCAAATGCTTATACCCATAACGGGGCGGGTATCGCCCGGCTGGGAATAAACGGTTTCGGGCAAATACAGCATACTTGCTACGAGACCTTTCTCGTTCATGCCTTCGCTTGTTCCCATTTCATAACCCGAAGCTACGATACTGCCGTATTTCGATGTCCAACGCACGGTGTTTCCGATGTCGTAACCCTGTCGGGATATTCCTCGGGGAAAAATGTAAAGATTGGTAGGAATATTTTCTTTCCAGTCCATAGTTCGTCCTGTAATGACGAGTCCGTTTTCTCCCAGATATACGGCACGTGTACAGGCTTCGGTCTTTTGGCTTATAGGTAATGATAAGGCAATGAGCAGAAAAATTGCCGATAGATGTTTTATATGCATGATGAAATATTGTTAAAGATGATATACGTTAATAACAAATATTCCCCGATAAAGTTTAAAGGGTGATGAGATGTTTTTCATATCGGAGTAATTCAGATAGGTATTTGCCGGATTATCGTAGTGTTTCGATATGAAAAATAGCCCGCCGAGGACGGGCTATCGTAACTATTGAAAAAATGAAGAATTAGAGATTCCTTACACTGAGTCGATAGACCTCGGATCGGAATGGCAATTGTTGTATTCTGAATGCCGCGTAAGTGTAATGTCATTCTGAACGGAACACAGTGAAGTGAAGAATCTCTCCGATGATTAGAGATTCCTCGCATATGCTCGGAATGATAACTCTGCAAAGGACTTATGGGATTCCTCGTCGGCCTGTCAACTTCACTCGGAATGAGTTATTATCATTCTGATGACCGCAAAGGGAGGAAGAATCCATTGAGATCCTTACGGTGGTGTAATGTCATTCTGAGGGATATAATCCCGAAGAATCTCTGTACCGAAGACGATGAATATGAGATTCCGAGCGTATGTGAGGAATGACAACCATGAGAAGCGGTGTATTATGATTACCGGCAGATGAGGCGTATCTCGTAGATATGAGGGGTTACTTTTTCGTTGCCTTTACATATCTTTACGGTTAGCTCGTTTTGAGATCTCAAAGGTTCGGGTATATCGAATTCTGCAACGGATACGTCGGACAATTGCCGGCGGTCGGTCAATTTTCCCACATCCTTTCCATTAATTTCTATGCGTGCATCGCGTCTGAATTCCGGCCGGAATAGAATATATACTTTATTTGCATTTTTTTCTCCGGTCTTCATGCGATAGGAGAACCAATTGTTTGTCTCTCGCCAATGCGTACCTTCATCGTCTCCAATACGGGATTTTTCCATGCTTATGAAATGGTCGTTTTCGGGTTGCTGTTCTCCGCAGATAACTTTATCTGTCGTGATAGAGTCCAGTGCGGCACGCCTTTTTTCTTTTTCTGTCAACAAACTTATGTGCGTTTGCAACTCTTTTTCCGAGAGTATAGGCCAATATACCATATACCGGCATTCGTATAAGCGGTAAAAAGGTTGCAATATCATTCCGTCGTATTTCTCCGGATAGATACCGGTTAATTTGAATGTCAGAGGCTTATCGCCATCCTTTTTTATATGGGATAAAATATGGGAGGTATCGCCTACAATGACCGGCATGTTTTGTAATGGAAGGCGTTTCCCGTTGGCAATATGTCCGCCCCGGCTGTCATCGGCGAATAGACCGTCCTGCCCTTGTTTACCTAATTGGGCGGCTAAAACGACCGGCCCGTATAAGAAGGAGTAGTTCGGTGATTTATCCGGTAATCCGACAGTGTATAGATGCATGGGCATGCTTAGTCGGACTTTATCATTTTTCGACCACGTTCGGGTCAGATATATGTATCCGTCTTTGACCATTATTTTTTGAGGAATATCGTTGACCGATAGGTGTAACTCTTCCTGTTTTGTCCAACCGGGTAAGCGGAGGCAGAGGGTAAACTTCTTTTTCCCGTTTCGGGGACGAATGGTTATCGTCGTACCCTCTTCTTCGGGAAAAAGTGTTTGCTGTATAATTTCAGTATTGCCCCATTGCAATGTGGACGGGATAAAAAGATTGACATATAGAGTTTTGTCGTTATATCCGTAAATCATTTCTCCATACTTGGCGTGATTTTCGAGACCGGAGCCGACACAACACCAAAAACTGGTTTGGGGTTGTGAATATACGCGATAGTGTCCCGGACGCATCGGCGTAAAATATACAAATCCGCCTTGTACGGGATTTTGTGAAGAAAGGATATGGTTATAAAGAGCTCGTTCGTAGTAATCGACCAATTTGACATCGGCGCTTGTCTCGTACAGCATTTTTGTCAGACGGAGCATATTGTAAGTGTTGCATGTTTCCGGTCCTTGTTCGTTGCTCAACATGCTGCTGAAATCATCGGCCGGATTGAAGTGTTCCCTGACACTGTTCCCTCCGATAGAGATACTGCGTCGTTCCACGACAGTTTCCCAAAAGTAACGGGCTGCATCGTTCCAGTCCCGATTCCCTTCTACATCGGCGATGCGTTTGAATCCGATGATTTTGGGAATTTGAGTATTTGCATGCATGCCGGTCAGCAGGTCTTGATGCTTCAATAAGGGTTGCAGTATTTCTTGATGGGAAAATTGATGTGCTAGTTTCAAATACCGGTTATCGCCGGTTATGTGGGCGACGTCGGCGAATATTTCGTTCAAGCCGCCGTGTTCGCTGTTGAGCATTTCTTGTATTTGACTGTCATTCAGTGATGAGGTCAAGCGAAGTATCCAATCCGTGAGTTTTATCAGCATTTTTTTTGCTTTTCGATTTCCTGTTTGGATATAGGCGTCACGGAGTCCGGCATATATTTTATGTATATTGTATAGCGGAACCCATTTCCCATTTAAATCGAAACGGCTGGCTCGTATGTCTCCGTGGCTTATTTCTTCCCACATGTTTTTCCCGCCCGGAACGCCGCAAAGGTATCCATCCCCCGAAGCCTCTTGACAATCTTCCAATTCGTCCAACATGTAGTCCAGCCTCTCTTTTATCTCCTGATTGTCGGTTGCTGCGTACATGTAAGACAAAGCCGATAGATAATGACCTCCGATATGTCCGTCCAGACCGCTGTTTTCCCAGTTACCGTAGTTGGGAGCTTTGGGCGGCAGTCCGGCTTCTTTGCGATAAGGTGCTAATAATCTGTCCGGATCTAATCCTAAAAGATAGCATATATCCAAATCCTGTGCGTGTTTGAACGGACTTTCGGTCAACCGAACTTGGCTAACGGGAAAACATTTTACTTTGTCGGGCAGTTGAGCTTCTGCCGATGTTGCAATGACGAGAAAGATTGGAAGGAGTAAGAGTATTTTACTGATTTTCATAGATCTGTGTTTTTTAGGTATATAATCGGATTCTTGATAAAACGGTTATGAAACAAAATTAGTAATATTTATGGAATAATAGGTGTATTTTTTACCCTAGAAAGTGGATTTAATGGGAATACAATTATGAATCGAATGGTAAAAAGAGGATTGCGGAATTTTTATAAAAAGAAAATAGCCCGCCGAAAGCGGGCTATCGTAACTATTGAAAGGCGGAATCAATATTCTTCCCACGATTTGATTTCGAGCGTGTCGAGATCTATTTCGCAAAAAGCCGAGATAAAAGCCGAGGCCAGTCGGGAGTTGGTGATGAGGGGAATATTCAAGTCGATGGCGGCACGACGTATCTTATATCCGTTGTCGAGTTCGCCTACGGTGAGATTTTTCGGGATATTTACCACAAGGTCTATCTCTTTTTTGTGCAACAGATCGAGAGCTTGCGGGGCTCCATTTTCACCGGGCCATGCAACGAGTGTCGAAGATATGCCGTTGCTTGCGAGCATTTTGTGAGTACCTCCCGTGGCGTAGAGTTTATATCCTTTTTCATGTAGCTTTTCGGCCGCAGCGAGCATGTCGATTTTTTGTTTGGCTGTACCCGTCGAGAGTAGGATTCCTTTACCCTTGTCGGGAATACGCTGTCCGACCGAAATCATCGCTTTGAGTATGGCGCAGTCGGTATCGTTACCCAAACAGCCCACTTCGCCCGTCGATACCATATCTACACCCAGTACGGGATCGGCTTTCTGCAATCGGGAGAAGGAGAATTGCGAGGCTTTGATTCCTACATAGTCGATGTCGAAAAGCGTATGATGCGGCTTTTCGACAGGCAATCCCAGCATGATGCGGGTAGCCAGATCGATGAAATTTATTTTCAGAACCTTACTGATGAACGGGAAACTGCGGGAAGCGCGCAAGTTGCACTCGATGACCTTGATGGCATTTTCTTTGGCGAGGAACTGTATGTTGAACGGTCCCGAGATGTTCAGTTCCTTGGCAATGAGTTTCGAGATGCGTTTTACGCGACGCATGGTTTCCATGTAAAGTTTTTGGGGCGGGAACTGTATAGTAGCGTCGCCCGAGTGCACACCGGCAAATTCGATATGTTCCGAGATGGCGTAGGCAATGATTTCCCCGTTTTCGGCGACGGCATCCATTTCCACCTCTTTGGCATGTTCGATAAATTGCGAAACGACGACAGGGTGTTTTTTCGATACGTTGGCGGCCAGTTCGAGGAATCGCACCAACTCGTCGTGGTTCGAGCATACGTTCATGGCTGCCCCCGATAGTACGTAGGAGGGACGTACCAGCACAGGGAATCCTACTTCTTCGATAAACTCATTGATGTCGTCCATCGATGTAAGCTCACGCCAAGCCGGTTGGTCGATACCCAATCGGTCGCACATGGCCGAGAACTTGTTGCGGTCTTCGGCATTGTCTATGCTTTGGGCAGAAGTACCGAGAATATTCACACCCTGATCGGCCAGTTTCAGAGCCAGATTATTCGGTATCTGGCCGCCGGTCGATACGATGATGCCGTGAGGATTTTCGAGGTCGAGAATATCGAGTACCCGCTCGAAGGTCAATTCGTCGAAATAGAGGCGGTCGCACATGTCGTAATCGGTCGATACCGTTTCGGGATTATAATTGATCATGACGCTGCGGTATCCCTCTTTGCGTATGGTATTGAGGGCATTTACCCCGCACCAGTCAAATTCTACCGAGCTTCCGATACGGTAGGCTCCCGACCCGAGTACGACAACCGAACGATGGTCTCCGAGGTAGCGGACGTCGTTTCCCGTACCGCTGTAAGTCAAGTAGAGATAATTGGTCTGTGCCGGGTATTCGGCGGCGAGTGTGTCGATTTGTTTCACGACAGGTACTACGCCATGACTTTTCCGGAACATGCGCACGCGCAGAATGTTGGCGTCCATGTCGCCGCCTTTGAGTACGGCCCGGGCGATTTGGAAGTCGGAGAAACCTTCGCGTTTGGCCTGTTTCAACAGGTCGAGGGGTAGGGCTTCGAGTTGATTGTATTTTTCGAGTTCGTCGGCCGTACGCACGATGTTGTGCAACTTTTCGAGAAACCAGCGATCGATGCGGGTCAGGTCGTGTATCTGGTCTACGGTGTAACCGGCACGCATGGCTTTGCTGATGACGAAGATGCGTTTGTCGGTCGGTTCGTGCAAGGCTTTATCGATGTTGTCGATGACCAGTTCTTTATTTTCGACGAACCCATGCATACCCTGACCTATCATGCGAAGACCTTTCTGTATGGCTTCTTCGAACGTGCGGCCTATGGCCATCACTTCTCCTACCGATTTCATGCTGCTGCCCAGCTCCCGCGATACGCCGTGGAATTTACCCAAGTCCCAGCGGGGAATTTTGCACACTACATAGTCGAGTGCCGGCTCGAAGAAGGCCGAAGTCGTCTGCGTTACCGAGTTTTTCAGGTCGAAAAGTCCGTAACCGAGTCCCAGTTTGGCAGCGACGAAAGCCAATGGATACCCCGTCGCTTTCGATGCGAGTGCCGAGGAACGGCTCAGACGGGCGTTTACTTCGATGACGCGGTAATCTTCCGATTCGGGGTCGAAAGCATATTGTACGTTACATTCCCCTATGATACCGATATGGCGAATGATGCGTATGGCCAGCTCGCGCAATTTGTGGTATTCGCTGTTGGTCAGCGTCTGGGAGGGAGCGATGACGATACTTTCGCCGGTGTGGATACCCAGCGGGTCGAAGTTTTCCATGTTGCACACCGTGATGCAGTTGTCAAAGCGGTCGCGCACGACTTCGTACTCGATTTCTTTCCAGCCTTTGAGGGATTTCTCGACCAGAACCTGCGGAGAAAAAGAGAAGGCTTTCTCGACGAGTCGGTCGAGTTCTTCCTCGTTGTCGCAGAATCCGCTGCCCAAACCTCCCAGAGCGTATGCGGCCCGTATGATGACGGGATAGCCCAGCCGTGCAGCTGCTGCACGGGCGTCGGCCATGTTTTCGACAGCTTCGCTCTTGATGGTCTTTACATCTATTTCATCGAGTTTTTTGACAAAGAGTTCGCGGTCCTCGGTATCCATGATGGCTTGTACGGGAGTACCCAGTACCTGCACGTTATATTTTTCGAGGATTCCGCTTTTATATAAGGCGACACCGCAGTTGAGGGCCGTTTGGCCGCCGAAAGAGAGCAGAATACCTTGCGGACGCTCTTTTGCGATGACTTTCTCTACGAAGAAAGGAGTTACGGGGAGGAAGTAGATATGGTCGGCCACACCTTCCGAGGTTTGTACCGTTGCGATGTTGGGATTGATGAGAACGGTCTCTATACCTTCTTCCCGCAACGCTTTGAGGGCTTGCGAACCCGAATAGTCAAACTCTCCGGCTTCTCCTATTTTCAAGGCTCCTGAGCCTAATAACAAAACTTTTTTTATCGTTGTATCCATAGGGGTGAGGCTTTTAAATCATATCAATAAATGTGTCGAACAGAAATTCGGTATCGGTAGGGCCGCTGGCGGCTTCGGGGTGGAACTGCGCCGAGAAGAACGGTAACCGTTTGTGGCGGATTCCTTCGTTGGTACCGTCGTTCATGTTCAGGAAAAGAGGCTCCCAGTCATCGCCCAGCGTATTGTTGTCGACGGCATAACCGTGATTCTGGGAAGTGATGAAACATTTTTCCGTACCAGCCATGCGTACCGGTTGGTTGTGGCTCCGGTGTCCGTATTTGAGTTTGAAAGTTTTAGCCCCGCCGGCTTTGGCGAGTAACTGGTTTCCCATGCAGATACCGAAAATGGGCTTCTCCTTTTTCATGGCTTCGCGTATGTGATTCACCGTTATCTCGCAGGTGTCGGGATCGCCGGGACCGTTAGAAATAAATAATCCGTCGAATTCCAGTGTGTTGAAATCGTAATCCCAGGGTACTCTCACGACGGTTACATCGCGTTTCAGCAAACAGCGGATAATGTTGTGTTTCACGCCGCAATCGACGAGTACGACCCGTTTTTTCCCGTTACCGTATGTAATGACTTCTTTACAGCTTACGCGAGCGACCTGATTGATGAGGTTGGGATCGACAAAATCGATTTCACTTTCATTTTCAAAAACGATTTTCCCTTTCATGCTGCCCTTTTCCCGGAGCAGTTTGGTCAGTTCGCGCGTATCAATACCCGTGATGCCTGCTATTTTTTCTTTTTTCAACCATTCACCGAGGCTTTCCACGGCGTTCCAATGGCTGTAATTATCGGAATAATCCGATACGATGATAGCTTCGGCATGGATTTTCTCCGATTCGAGAAAAGTCGATATGCCGTTTGCTTCAAACGTTTGGCGGGGTACACCGTAATTACCTACCAACGGATAAGTGAGAACCATCATTTGACCCGAATAAGAAGGGTCGGTGAGGCTTTCGGGGTACCCTGTCATGGCGGTGTTGAATACAACCTCTCCGGCTACGGCCTTGTCGTAACCGAAAGAGTACCCACGGAAGCGGCTTCCGTCGTCGAGAATCAATAAAACTTCTTTTTTTGCTTGCATTGTAGTGCGCTTAGTTTTTGAGGGGTAATATCTCTTTTTCTATGTATTTAATAAAAGCTTCGTTTACCAGTTTTGTCCCACCGGGGGTCGGGTAGTCGCCCGAGAAGTACCAGTCACCCGTATGATTGGGACATGCAGCACGTAGTCCTTCCTGTGTTTGGTAAACGATTTGTACTTCGGCTTGCGTGTCGGCAGGAGTGAGGAGTCGGGCTATTTTTCCCGAAATCTCTTCATCGGTAAACGGAGCATAGATTTCTTTTACATAATTCGTCATGTCTTCTTTCGGAAGCGAACGCTGAGCCAATGAGCGGCGGTACACGTCGAGAATGAGATCGTCCATGTGCCGTTCTTGAAGTAAGGCGATGGCCGCCTTGAAAGCGATGAATTCGTCCATGCGGGCCATGTCGATGCCGTAATAGTCGGGGTAACGTACTTGGGGAGATGATGAGACGATAACGATCTTCTTGGGGTGTAACCGGTCGAGTATGCCGATGATGCTCTGTTTCAGTGTTGTACCGCGTACGATACTGTCATCGATGGCAACCAGATTGTCGACGTAGGGAGTCAGGCTGCCGTAAGTAATATCGTAGACGTGTGCAGCGAGGTCGTTGCGGGTGTTGCCTTCGGCGATGAATGTACGCAGTTTTATATCCTTGATGACGACTTTTTCGGGACGTACGCGCATGGAGAGAATACGTTCCAGATCTTCCCGGGTAACGTTCTCCTGATGGGAAAGGATATAGTCTGTTTTCAATCGGTTGAGATATTCTTCAAAACCTTCCATCATACCGAAGAATGCGACCTCTGCCGTATTGGGAATGAAAGAAAAGACCGTGTGCTCAATGTCGTTATCGACAGCTTTGAGCAACGGCCTTACCAGATTCTTGCCTAATAGTTTGCGTTCTTGATATATGTCTTTGTCGGAACCCCGGGAGAAATAAATGCGTTCGAACGAACAGGCTTTTTTCTCGCGGGGAGAATTGATTGTTTCGGTACGGTATTTCCCGTGTTTGTCGATGAGTAGGGCTTCACCCGGTTGCAGTTCTCGAACGGAATCGACCGGCAGGTTGAAAGCCGTCTGTATGACCGGACGTTCCGATGCCACGACAACGACTTCATCGTCGGCATGCCAAAAGGCGGGACGCAGTCCCCACGGATCGCGTATCGAAAACATTTCTCCGCTACCGGTAACGCCGCAAATGACATATCCTCCGTCCCATGCCGGGCTGGTTCTGCGCAGGACGTTGGCTATGTCGATATGGTCTTCGATGGCTCGGGTGAGTTCCGTTCCTTGCAGTCCCTCGGCTTTTAGCTGGTCATGCATTTTATCGGCTTCGCGATCGAGGCGGTGTCCCATTTGTTCGAGCATGATATATGTGTCGGCATATTGGCGGGGGTGTTGGCCTTGTGCGGTGATTTCATCGAAGATTTCGTCGACATTGGTCAGATTGAAGTTCCCGCAGAGACATAAGTTCTTTACCCTCCAATTATCGCGGCGCAATACCGGATGGACATACGATAATCCCGATTTCCCGGTCGTACTATACCGTAAATGTCCCATATACAATTCTCCGGCAAAAGGAATGTAACGTTGAGCGTAGTCGGCGTCGGACAGCTGGTCCTTATCCGCAGTCGATGCTGCTATGTCGCGGTGTACGGCTTCAAAGATTTCGGTAATGGCGCCTGTTCCCAACGCCCGTTCCCGGAACATATATTCCTCACCCGGCTGCGATTGCATTTTTACACAAGCGAGTCCCGCACCTTCCTGCCCCCGGTTGTGTTGTTTTTCCATGAGCAGATAGAGCTTGTTCAGTCCGTACATCCATGTGCCGTATTTCTCTTTATAGTACGACAACGGTTTCAATAACCGTATCATGGCTACGCCGCATTCGTGTTTGAGTGGCTCCATAAAATTATAACCTATACATTTACCCTCTTTTTACTCGACAGTAACCGATTTCGCGAGATTGCGGGGCTGGTCGACATCTTTTCCCTTGCAGATTGCGATATGATATGCGAGCAATTGCAGGGGTATGGTTGTGATCAGCGGTTCGAGGCAGGCTACGGTATGAGGCAGTTCTATACAGAAATCGGCGATTTTTTTTATCTCGGTATCGCCTTCGTTTACAAAAGCGATGACCTTACCGTGCCGAGCTTTTATTTCTTGTATGTTGCTGATTATTTTCTTGTATTGTTGGTTGTGAGTCGCTATTACGACGACGGGCATTTCGGTATCGATGAGGGCTATGGGGCCGTGTTTCATTTCGGCGGCGGGATAACCCTCTGCGTGGATATACGAAATTTCTTTCAGTTTCAATGCCCCTTCCAGCGCTACGGGATAGTTGTACCCTCGACCCAAGTAGATGAAGTTATGGGCGTAGGTGAAAATTTTTGAAAGCTGTGCGATACTGTCGTTGAGTTTCAGCACTTGTTTCATTTTATCGGGTATCCGATTCAGCTCGCAGACGATCTTTTGCAATTCTTCGGGCGAAATGCAATCTTTGGCATGAGCCAGCGAAAGTGCCAGCATGGTGAGTACCGTAACTTGTCCCGTGAATGCTTTGGTCGATGCCACACCGATTTCGGGCCCTACGTGTATGAACGATCCCGTGTCGGTGGCCCGGGCGATCGATGAGCCGATGGCGTTGCAGATACCGTAAACGAAAGCGCCTCGTTTCCGGGCTTCTTCGATGGCGGCTAACGTGTCGGCTGTTTCGCCCGATTGGGAGATGGCGATGACGACATCGTTTTCATTGATGACCGGATTGCGGTAGCGGAATTCCGAGGCATATTCCACCTCTACCGGGAATCGGCAGAACTGTTCGATGAGATATTTTCCTATCAGGGCGGCATGCCAAGATGTTCCGCAGGCAACGATGATGAAACGGCGTGCGCTGAGCAGTCGTTTTTTGTTGTCGATAATGGCCGATAGGGCGATGTCGGATCCGTCGATGCTGACACGTCCCCGCATACAATCTTTGATACAGTCGGGTTGCTCGAAAATTTCCTTCAACATGAAGTGGGGGTATCCGCCTTTTTCGAGCTGCCCGATGTTGAGTTTTATCGTGTTGATTTTCGGATTTACTTTGGCGTTGTTTTGAGTGACGACATGTAGTTTTTCACCTTTTTTCAATACGGCGATTTCTCCGTCTTCGAGGTAGACGACTCGATTGGTATATTCGACGATGGGCGAGGCGTCCGATGCAAGGAAAAATTCGTCTTTGCCGATACCTATCGCCAGCGGGCTGCTCTGTCGTGCCGCGATGATCGTATCGGGGTTTCTCCTGTCGAGTATGGCGATGGCGTATGCGCCTATGACTTCGTGCAAGGCCAGCTGTACGGCGGCAAGCAGGTCGAGATTGTGCGAGATCTGCACATACTCGATAAGTTGTACGAGGACTTCTGTGTCGGTACAGCTTTTGAAGGCATACCCCTCTCTTTGCAATTTCTCTTTGATGGTGGCATAGTTTTCTATGATACCGTTGTGTATCAGAGCCAAGTTGCCCGACGCCGAATAGTGTGGATGTGCATTGATGTGGTTTGGCTCTCCGTGTGTGGCCCAGCGTGTATGGGCGATACCTATATGGCCTGTCGTGTCTTTGCTTTCGACCATGTGTACCAAATCAGCTACTTTGCCTTTGGTCTTGTACACGTTGAGTTCATCGGTATCATTGATAAGGGCTATTCCGGCACTGTCATAGCCTCTGTATTCCAATCGTTTCAGTGATTTGATAAGTATCGGATACGCCTCTTGGTCTCCTATATATCCAACTATTCCGCACATACTGTCGAGGTGTATTAAAATTTGGGCAAAGGTAGCGATATTCTGTCGCATTTTAAAGTTATCTTTAAAAATAATTGAGGAACGAATCGGTTAAAATTTTTTTGCGTACCTTTGCCGGTGCAACAGACGCAGTTCCGTCCCGTTTCCCGGGAGGAAAATCCATATTAAAAAAAGCAACGTAAAATGTCAACACTTCGATTCAGAGTTGTAGAGACGGCTTTCAAGAAAAAGCCTGTCGAGGTTCCGACTCCTACGGAACATCCTTCGGAATATTTCGGTAAGTATGTGTTCAATCAGGCGAAGATGCAGCAGTATCTTTCTCCCGATGTATACGAGCAGTTGATGAATGTGATATGCAACGGTGCGCCTCTCGATCGTTCGATAGCCGATCGCATCGCCGAAGGCATGAAGACTTGGGCGGTAGAGATGGGAGCTACGCATTATACCCACTGGTTTGCTCCGCTTACCGAGGGTACGGCCGAGAAACACGACTCTTTTATCGAGCCCGACGGAAAAGGGGGTGTCATACAAGAGTTCTCGGGCAAATTACTGGCGCAGCAGGAGTCCGATGCTTCGAGTTTTCCCAACGGCGGTATTCGCAATACGTTCGAAGCGCGCGGTTATTCGGCGTGGGATCCGTCGTCTCCGGCGTTCATTGTCGACGATACATTGTGTATTCCGACTATTTTCATCGCTTATACCGGCGAGTCCCTCGATTATAAAGCCCCTTTGCTCAAAGCATTGCGGGCGGTCGATAAAGCCGCTGTCGATGTGTGCCATTATTTCAATCCCGAAGTGAAAAAGGTGGTTGCCTATTTGGGGTGGGAGCAGGAATATTTTTTGGTCGACGAGGGACTTTATGCCGCCCGTCCCGATTTGCTTCTGACCGGTCGTACATTGATGGGGCATGAAAGTTCTAAGAACCAGCAGCTCGAAGACCACTATTTCGGTGCGATACCCAGCCGGGTTGCTGCCTTTATGAAAGAACTCGAAATAGAGGCGTTGAAATTCGGAATTCCTGTGAAAACCCGACATAACGAGGTTGCACCCAATCAGTTTGAGTTGGCTCCTGTTTTCGAGGAGTGTAACTTGGCCAACGATCATAACCTGTTGATTATGGCGTTGATGCGGAAGCTGGCTCGGAATCACGGATTCCGCGTGTTGTTGCATGAGAAGCCGTTCAAGGGTGTGAACGGGTCGGGCAAACACAATAACTGGTCGCTCGGTACCGATACCGGCGTGTTGCTCATGGCTCCCGGTAAAACTCCTCTCGATAATCTGCGTTTTATTACTTTTGTGGTAAATACGTTGATGGCCGTCTATAAGCATAACGGTCTGCTGAAAGCCTCCATTTCGAGTGCGACCAATGCTCATCGTTTGGGGGCGAATGAAGCTCCTCCCGCCATTATTTCGAGTTTTCTCGGTACGCAGCTTTCGCAGGTGCTCGGCCATATAGAGGAAAGCGACGATAACGATTTTTCCTCTCTCGGCGGTAAACACGGCATGCGCTTGAATATTCCCCAGATACCCGAATTGCTTATCGATAATACCGACCGTAACCGCACATCGCCTTTTGCCTTTACGGGAAACCGTTTCGAGTTCCGTGCCGTCGGTTCCGAAGCCAATTGTGCCTCGGCCATGATTGCTCTGAATGCGGCGGTGGCTCACCAGTTGGTTGAATTCAAGAAAGATGTCAATGCCATGATTGCCGAGGGAACCGACCAACAAGTGGCGATATTGCATGTGCTGAGACGTTATATCAAAGAATGCAAGGCGATACATTTCGACGGGAACGGTTACAGCGACGAGTGGAAAGCCGAGGCTGCCCGCCGTGGTCTCGATTGCGAGACGAGTGTACCACTTATATTCGACAACTATCTCAAAGAAAGTTCGGTTCGTATGTTCGAGGAGACTGGGGTCATGACCCGTAAAGAGTTGGAGGCTCGCAATGAGGTGAAGTGGGAAACTTATACCAAGAAAATACAGATCGAGGCTCGTGTTTTAGGCGATCTGGTGATGAACCATATCATACCCGTAGCAACATCTTACCAGTCGACGCTTATAGATAATGTATATAAGATGAGAGATCTGTTCCCTGCCGATAAGGCGGCGCGTCTTTCTGCCAAGAATCTCGAAATCATCGAAGAGATCGCCGAGCGGGAAATCGCCATCAAAGCAAAAGTCGATGAATTGGTCGAAGCTCGGAAAGTGGCCAACCGCATTGCGAACGAACGGGAAAAGGCGATTGCTTATCACGATGTGATCGTACCGAAACTCGATGAAATACGGTATCATATCGATAAGCTCGAATTGGCTGTCGATGACCGTTTGTGGACATTGCCCAAATATCGGGAGCTGCTATTCGTAAGATAATGAAAGTTTTCCTCCATAGAAGAGCGGGCTGTGTTTGTAAAAGCACAGCCCGCTCTTCTATGTTTCTTTTAGGGTAAGAATTGATATACAGACCTAACGTAAGCAAAATAAAGAATCCCCAATAAAAAAGAAATGATGAGATTCCGAACTACTGGTAGGAGGAAGGAAGAGTCTCTTGCAAACGGCATGTCATTCTGAACGCAGCGTGAGCGAAGCGAAGAATTTCAAACAAAGAGCACGAGATTCCTCGTCGGGTTATTGCCCTCGCTCGGAATGATATAACCAAGCGATGCAGTCTTTACGGTGTGCTGTCATTCTGAACGCAGCGTGAGCGAAGTGAAGAATCAATCAATAATATATGGGATTATCGTTGGTCGGTTATCCTCGCTCAGAATGACATTTCTGTCATTCTGAGGTGCGAAGCACCGAAGAATCTTAACCTGATGAGAGGACCGGAGATTCCTCGCATGTGCTCGGAATGACAGCCATGAGTAGTGTGGCGTGTTAGAGATTCCTCGTCGGGCCTACCGACCTCGGTTGACTTCGTTTCCCTCCTTTGCGCTTCGGCTGTGCTTGAACAGACTACTCGTATGGCACTCAGTTTGGAATGATACCATTATACCGAACCGACAATTCAAGTTCTATGAGCCTCAACTATATGATACCATGAGGGCATCAATAAACGGGAGTTTCTATTTTTTATAATGAAGAGACATATTGCTGGAAGCGTTTCAATCCCTCGGCGAGACGGGAGCGGGGACAAGCAATGTTCCAACGCATGAATCCTTCGCCTCCGTACATCGTACCGGCATTGAGCCACAGACCGGCTTCGTCGATAAGGCGTCTCTCCAAGTCTGCCGATGCAAGACCGATAGCCTTGCAATCCATCCATTCGAGATAAGTCCCTTCAAGGCGCGTGAGAGGAAACTGCGGTAGGTTCCGATGACAGAAATCCCACATGAAATCGTCGTTTCTTTTCAGGTACACGAGCAACTGCGACAGCCATTCTTCCCCCTCGTTATAGGCGGCGATGAGAGCTTCCACCCCGAATGGGTTTACGTCGCATACTTCGTTGATATTGATTGCCCTGTCTATCCGGGCACGTATGTCATCATCGGGAGCGATGATATTGGCGATTTGCAATCCGGCGATATTGAACGCCTTGCTGGGCGAATTGCAGGTTACAGAGTGAGAGGAAAATTCGGGCGAAAGAGAGGCAAAAGGAATGTAAACATTCCCCGGAAAAACCAGCTCGCAATGAATTTCGTCGGCCACGATATACACACCGTTACGAATACATATCTCGCCCATGCGGATAAGTTCTTCACGTGTCCATACCCGACCTCCGGGATTGTGAGGGTTACACAACAAGAAAAGTTTTACTCGCGGATCGGCGGCCTTTTTTTCGAAGTCGTCGAAATCGACGGTGTAAGTACCATCGGCATATACAAGAGGACTGACCGCCGTTTCGCAGCCGTTGTTGCGTATCGACGAAAAGAAACAGTTGTACACCGGTGTCTGTACCAGAACCCGGTCACCCGGAGCGGTAAGAGCTTTGATAATGGCCGATACTGCCGGTACGACACCCGATGTGTAGATGACCCAGTCGCGCCGGATAGTCCAACCATGCCGACGCTCGAACCATCGGGTGAGAGCCTCATAGTAAGCATCGGGAACGCGCGTATAGCCGAAAATGCCGTGTTCCGTCCGACGGCGCAAGGCTTCTATGATGGGCTCGGCTGTACGGAAATCCATATCGGCCACCCACATGGGCAACACATCTTCTCGTGCTGCCGAGTCCCATTTGTAAGAGCGGGTTCCCCGGCGGGAAATCTCTGCATCGAAATCGTACTTCATAACTCGATTGGGTTTACAGTTCGTTATATCGTTTTATTTCGCAGTCGGCCGGAGCTTTGATGTTTTCGTCGATAATGATTTCTCCGAAGCTCCGGGCAACGATGCGGCCGCTTGTCGGATTCTTTACGCTGCACACGGCACTGTCGATGGTCGCTTGCACGGTGCTGTATTCAAAAGCGAGGTCGGCGTCGGGAGCAAAGATACAATTTTCCAGCACTAAACCATGCGCGTAACAGAGCGGTTGTGTTCCTGAAATTTTACAATTGACCAAACGCAGGTTATGCGAGTGCCAACCTAAATACTCACCGTCGATTTCAGAATCGTAGACGGTAACGTTTTCGGAATTCCAAAATGCGTCTTTCGAGTCGATCACCGCACGGCGTATCTCCACGTTGCGGCAATACTGGAACGAATAGTTTCCCTGCTGCCGGTAATCTTCGATACGGATATTCTCGCTGTGCATGAATAGATAGTCGGCCTTTTCGATATGGACGTCTTTCAAATCGATATTGCGGCAGTGCCACAGGGTCTCGGCGGCATCGGTCAACTGTATGTTTTTCAGGCGAATGTTTTCCATCTCCCGGAACATTTTCGGCGCATTGACTACCGTATCGCTCATTTCGAGATTGCGGGAATACCATAGGGCAGCCCGTGCTCCTTCGGTAAAAAGACAGTGGCGTATGACAAACCCGTCGTTGTGCCAAAACGGATATTTCCCTTCGAAGCAGCAATTTACGGCTTCGATGCGGGAACACTCTTTCAAAGCTGACTCTCCGGCATGAATGGTTACATTTTCGAGATAAAGGCCGTGAGAGGCAAACAGCGGGCGTTCGCCCTCGAATTCGGTATTTTTTATTTGCTCCATAACTTAATGATCTTTCATTATATTTTTTGATTCAATCCTATTTTCATCGATGCAAAAATAGAACATATATATGGATCGTATTGTATACGAATTCCGTTTTTACCAACCCAAAATACCGATTTACAGTCGCTTGATCCATCTTCCCCATTTCATGCGGGCGAGGAATATCATACCCCGGAAACAGAGTTCGATGCACATTGCAATCCACACGCCGCGCAGTCCCATAGAAGGTGCCAGTAAAGCGGCCAGCGTAAGACGAACGCCCCAAATACTCACGAAATTCATCGCTGCCGGAATCAATGTATCGCCGGCTCCGATAAATACGCCGTAAGCCACAATGGCGGCAGCGAACATCGGTTCGGCAAACGCCTCGATACGTAAAATGGAAACACCCAGCGAAACGACTTCGGGAACCGGTGTCATGACACCTATCATCAAAGGTGCGGCAAGGTACATGATGGCACCCATTACCGTCATGACCGCCATACCCATAATTACGGTGATGCGAGCGAAACTCCGTGCCAAATCATGGCGTTTTGCACCGAGACTTTGCCCTACCAGCGTTGTGGCGGCATCGGCGATTCCGTAGCCGGGCATATAACAAAGGCTCTCGGCCGTAATCGCAAAAGCGTTGGCTGCTATGGCATATATCCCCAATGGGGCCACGATAACCGTCGACAAGATTTGTGCACCGCACATGATAATGCGCTCGCACCCCATAGGCAGACCGATGCGAAAAGCCCGACGCAGACAATTGCCCGTAAAAAAAAGTTTCTCCCGGCGATGACGTAACCCCAATTCGGATGATCGGAAGCATAGAAAGTAAAGCATCAGCAAAGCCGTAACAAGCAATGCGAGAGCCGTGCCCAAAGCTGCTCCTTCTACACCCAATCCTGCACCGGGAAGATAAAAGGAGAAACCGGCTATTTCATATGTTTGGGAAGGGAATATCAGGAAAAGATTGAATATCACGTCCATCACGCACATGAGCATATTCAATACGCTCGGTACATATACATTTCCGCTGCATCGCAACATGCTGCCGGCCAACATATTGAGTTGGAGTGCAGGCAGTGAAAGGGCGTAAATCATAAAATACCCCGTCGCATCGTGCCGAATCGCTTCGTCTCCACCGAGCCAACGGGGTAAATATCCGCTGATACCGCAACCTATGGCGGCCAACAAAAAACCGAAAAGCAAGGATAAAACAAGTGCCTGACGCAATACCACGCGAGCACCCTTGTCGTCTTTGGCACCGAGAAGATGCGCCACTTGCACGGCAAATCCAGCGGCCACCGATGTACATAGTCCCATAAACAACCATGTAGTCGTAGAGACAAGCCCGATGGAGGCCGACGCGTTCGCACCTAAACTCCCGACCATAGAGGCGTCGATATATTGCATGATTACCGACGAAATCTGCGCGAAAATAGACGGCACGCTCAATTGGGCGGCCAGATACACCTGTTGACGTACGGTCATAGGTTGCCCGCTGCGCACAAACCGCAGCAAGTCTTTTTTTCGTCGATACATGATATGGTAGCGGATTTTTGCTCTATTTCTTTCCGGGGCACAAAATTACTACAATTTATGTACCTACTAACTGCATAATGGGTATAAAATTTCGACAGTTGCTTTTGTTGGGTATAAAAAAATACCGACCCTATCACGTTTATTGCACATGAAAAGGCAGAAACGATAAAGATTTACATAACCAAAGCATCTTCCCAATATGGATGGAGCAATATGAATAGCTGGGTACAACAAGTTTACTATTTGGATGATACCCAATCCATCACAATCGATGGAAATACCATAGTGGGCAACGTCGAGCCTTAACAATAAAAACAGGGAAAGATTTGTCTTTCCCTGTTTTTATTTTGCGATTTCGTTCGATAACAGCATTTTGCAAAAACAATCGTTTACCAAATTGTAAAGCCCGACATAAAATATCTAAAACGAACTTATCCGACTTATTCCGTTTTGGGGGGAGTATCGGTCGATGCCTCATTATGATTACCCGGGTGTCGTCGGCGATTGTATCGGCTGGAGTTATTCCTTTTTTTCGATGTGGTTTCTCCCTCACCGGTATGCCGACGTGTATCGGCAGATGTCTCTTCGGGGTGCTCTGTAACGGCCGGGGATTTCGATTTTCGGAAATTTCCTTTGCGACGGTTTCCACCTGCATTACCTGACGGACGACCGTTTTTTCCCGAACGTCCTCTACCGCCTTTGCGGGAAGAACGCCGGTCGAGCGACATAATATCATACTCGGGAGCTTCACCCAATCCCTCGGGCAGGGGCATTTTGGGCACTTCCCGTTCGAGGAATTTTTCTATCCGATAGAAACGATCCTGATCTTCGACCGAGACAAACGTCATGGCCTCACCCTCGGCATTAGCCCGCGCGGTACGGCCTATACGATGAATATAGTCTTCGGGGTCGTGCGGGACATCATAATTGATAACCAGTACAATATCGGTAATATCTATACCTCGCGAAACAATATCGGTTGCAACGAGAATATCGATTTTTCCGTTTTTATAATCGAGCATGACCTCTTCTCGTTGCGGCTGGTCGAGATCGGAGTGCATGGCACGCGCATTGTAATTCCTGCGACGGAGGGCCGTGGTAAGTTGCTTCACTTTCAATTTCGACGACGAGAATATAATCGTTTTACCTTTTACGCCTTGTGAAAAGACAGCATTGATGATTCCCATTTTCTGGGGTTCATAACAGATGTAAGCCGATTGGCGGATCGATTCGTTCGGTTTGGAAATAGCGATACTCACTTCTTCGGGCTCGTGCAGAATCTGACGGGCAAGTTGGCGTATCTTCGGCGGCATGGTTGCCGAGAACAGCAATGTCTGACGATCTTTGGGTAAGAAAGAGCATATCTGCATAATGTCGTCGTAAAAACCCATGTCGAGCATGCGGTCGGCCTCATCGAGTACGAGATATTCAACCCCCAACAAGTCGACTTTGGTGTTGAGCAGATGTGATATAAGCCGTCCCGGCGTAGCGATCATCACATCGGCCCCCATTTGCAAGCCTCGTTTCTGCTGATCCCATTGCGCCCCATCACCGCCTCCTGCTACGACAAAAGTGGAAATGGGCAGAAAGTAGGAAAATCCCTCGAACTGCATATCGATCTGTTGGGCCAATTCCCGGGTAGGGGCGATAACGATAGCACGTACCGCATCTTTTTCCGAGGGGCGGCGGGTAAGCAGATTGAGCAAAGGCAATATATAAGCGGCTGTTTTTCCGGTTCCGGTTTGAGCGCAGGCAATCAAGTCTTTCCCATCGAGAACGACGGGAATCGTTGCTTCCTGCACGGGAGTCGCTTCCTTGAAATTCATGGCGTCGAGTCCCTGTAAGACATCCGGTTCCAAATTCAAATCTTCAAATTTCATATCTATTCTTTTTTCAAGGAACAAAGATACGGATAAGTGAGCGCAAAGACAACATGAAGCTTGCTTTAATTTTGGTTCTGCCGAACGGAAGTATCAAAGATAGGAATAAAAAGCGAAATTTCCCTTATCGACAAGTAGGAGTTGCAACAACAACCTTTTAGTATGACTTGATGCGATTCCGAATACGTTTTTTTCAAATCGTTCCGATTCCAAACAAAGGAGGAATGAGCTTTCTGATAAAAGCTCGTCAAATCAATCCCAACATTCGTAAAATCGTAGGGGTAAAAAGGGCGGTGAAGATACCGTTGAGCGTCAATCCCAATCCGGCATACGCCCCGTACTTTCCGCTGACCTCCATCGCCGCCGAAGTACCTACGGCATGTGAAGCCGTACCCATAGACAATCCTTGCGCAATGGGACTTTTCACGTGTCCGATCGACAATACTTTGAATCCGAAAATCGCGCCGAATATACCGACACATACCACCACAGCCGCTGTGAGTGAGGGGATACCCCCGACGGCCTGTGTTACCTCCATGGCAATAGGGGTCGTTACCGACTTGGAGGCCAGCGATATAATAACTTCTTGCGTGGCTCCTAAAAGTTTGGCAACCCAAACGACCGAAATGATTCCTACCAGACAACCGACCAATTGCGACACGATGATGGGCAGAAGCTGTTTCTTGATCGTTTCGAGTTGCAGGTAAAGAGGCACGCCGAGAGCTACCACTGCCGGTTTGAGCCAGAACTCGATAAGATAGCCGCTTTCCTCATACGTTTCATAACTGATGTCTGTGAATTGCAGGAAAACGATAAGCAGGGCAATCGTAACCAATATAGGATTCAGTAGGATAAAACCTGTTTTTTTCTGTAATTCTTTCGCCCCGAAAAAGAATGCGAATGTAAGCGCCAATAGAAAAAATTTATTTTCTAAGAAGTCCATTTGTCTTACGTGTTAACTGATGAGACCATCCGGTAACGACCAATACCAATACGGTACTGACAACCGTCGCGATAACGATGGGCCAAAACTGCACGGCTATCACATCGAAGTAGAGCATGAGTGCCACTCCGGGAGGGACGAAAAAGAAACCTAAGTTGGCGACCAGAAAATCGGAAAGGCCGCGTACCCAATGCAACTTTATCCAACCTAATTTGAGAAACAGCGTGAGCAATAACATTCCTATGATGCTCGACGGTAGTTTTACGTCGGTAAGATACACGACAAGCTCACCTAAGGCCAAGCAACCGAACAAGATAGCACATTGTCTTACCATATTCCGAACCCTCTTGAAAAATTCGGCGCAAAGGTACGAATAAGCCTTTTTATTATGTTCGATAAAGAGCTACTTTTTTCGATATAATTTTTCAGATGCTTGTTCTATTCGTTTTTTCCGGTAAGACGATATACATGCAAACGATATTTTACAATCCGTACATATATGTAAAGACAAGGTGTACAGGGATATTCTCGTAAAAATTTTAAGACACAAATGCAGCAATCCCGATAGAAAGACTTTATGGATAATTTAAAAGCCTATTTTATTAGCGAATACGATTGTTTTTTCGTATTTTTGTTTGTTATGATTTTGAAATTATAAATTGTAATAAGTTGATTATAAATATTATAGACTGTGATATGATAGAAATTTCGCCTCGGTGTTTCGACATATTCCTGCTGATAATGAGCGGTATTGCCGCAATCGTATTCGTTGCACTCTATTTTTTGAAAGCGGGTTACGGTATCTTCCGGAGTAACCGATGGGGTGTTGCCATCGACAACAAAATCGCTTGGGTGTTGATGGAAGCACCGGTTTTTATCGTCATGGTCATTCTTTGGTGGAACTCCGAGAGACGATTTGAAACCGTTCCTTTGGTCATATTCATTTTCTTTCAGTTACACTATTTCCAGCGATCATTTATTTTCCCTTTCCTTATGAAGGGGAAGAGCCGTATGCCCGTAACAGTCATGCTCATGGGTATTGTCTTCAATATTCTGAACGGATTCATTCAGGGCGAATGGCTTTTTTACCTTGCACCTGACGACCGTTATATGGTATCATGGCTCACAACTCCGCAATTTATCATCGGTACCCTTGTCTTTTTTACGGGAATGGCGATAAACCTGCATTCCGACAATGTCATACGCCATTTGAGAAGACCCGGAGATACCCGCCATTACCTGCCCGAAAAGGGATTGTATTGTCGGGTAACTTCGGCCAACTATTTCGGAGAAATTGTCGAATGGACAGGATTTGCCATTCTCACTTGGTCGGCTGCCGGTGCCGTGTTCGCTTGGTGGACATTCGCCAATCTTGTGCCGCGTGCCGATGCCATATACCATCGTTATCGTGATGAGTTCGGCAAACAGCGTATGGGCCGCCGTAAACGCATCTTTCCGTATATCTATTGACAACAAACATATACCATCATGGAATCGAAACTTTTCACACCCGTTACCATAGGTCCGCTCACTCTGCGTAACCGTACCATACGCTCGGCTGCTTTCGAAAGTATGTGTCCCGGAAATAAACCGTCGAAAATGTTGCATGACTATCATAAGTCTGTCGCCGACGGCGGTATAGGCATGACGACAATCGCCTATGCTGCGGTATGTCAAAGCGGACTGTCGTTCGACCGTCAGCTATGTATGCGTCCCGAAATCATTCTCGGCCTGAAAGAAATCACCGATGATATACACCGTTCGGGTGCAGCCGTTTCGATACAACTGGGGCATTGCGGGAACATGTCGCACAAGAAGATATGTGGTGTTACACCTATCTCCGCATCGACGGGCTTCAACCTCTATTCGCCTACATTCGTACGCGGAATGCGTAAATCGGAATTACCCGAAATGGCCAAAAACTTCGGCCGGGCTGTAAATTTGGCGCGAGAAGCCGGATTCGACGCCGTGGAAATACATGCGGGGCACGGATACCTTATCAGCCAGTTTCTCTCGCCCTATACCAACCGTCGCAAAGATGAATATGGAGGTTCGCTCGAAAACCGTATGCGATTCATGGACATGTGTATGGAAGAAGTGATGAAGGCCGCAGGGAATGACATGGCCGTCTTTGTAAAGATGAATATGCGGGACGGATTCAAAGGCGGTATGGAGATAGACGAAACTATGCAGGTGGCCAAACGTCTCGAACAATCGGGTGCACATGCACTTGTTTTGAGCGGAGGATTTGTGAGCAGAGCCCCCATGTATGTGATGCGAGGTGCCATGCCCATCAAGACGATGACCCATTACATGGATTGCTGGTGGTTGAAGTACGGCGTGAAAATGTTCGGGCACATGATGATACCGTCTGAACCTTTCAGAGAGGCCTATTTCCTCGATGATGCCCTGAGATTCAGAAAAGAATTGCAAATGCCGTTGGTATATGTCGGTGGGCTTGTCTCCCGAAAAAAAATCGATGAGGTACTCGATGACGGTTTCGAATGTGTACAGATGGGCCGGGCATTACTTAACGAACCCGATTTTGTGAATCGCATGGCTCGGGAAGAGAACGCTCGTAACACCTGCGGACACAGTAACTATTGCATAGGGCGTATGTACACCCTTGAAATGGCTTGCCACCATAAGATAGACGGACTGCCCGCCTGCCTGAAAAAAGAAATCGAAAAGCTCGAATTCAAGTAATATCCTTGTATTATAAGGAATAACGGATTTTTATATTGCCAACCCTGAATACATGAACTGGCTTGTTTTAGTCATAGCCGGATTCTTTGATGCCGGTTTTGCTTTTTGCATCGAAAAATGAAAGGCCTTTCGGGCGTAGAGTACTACCTTTGGGGAGTCGGATTCCTTGTTTGTCTGGCCGTCAGCATGGTTTTGCTGGCCAAAGCGGTACATACGATACCTATCGGCACGGCTTATCCCGTGTGGACAGGTATAGGTGCGGTAAGTACGGTGATATTGGGTATTATTTTCTTTCACGAACCAGTCTCTTTCGCCCGAATATTTTTTATTACCACGCTGATTGCATCGATAGTCGGTTTGAAAATGGTTTGAATTTCTTTACAAAAACGGGAATAGATATTTATGAACAGTCGTACCGGAGTCAATCGCTCCGACGGCGTATATGCGATACACTTTTGTACCGCACATAGCAAGGGCATTTTGTTTTTATCAAACTTCGCAACAGAATATCTCCGGGAAAAGAAAATAACAGTGTTTTCTTTTCCCGGAGATTATTTTTCCTACCTTTGTACCGATATAGGAGAAGGAAAAAAGAGAAATAAAAGCGGCGTACGCTTTTATGATCGTATGTGTAAATTTGCGCATTTTGTTTTCCCATGGCGAAGCACACGTCCACAAAGAGAAATTTAGCAGTCATTACCGGGGCCGACGGCGGTATGGGCAGGGAAATAACCCTTGCCGTAGCCGCAGAAGGTTATGCCGTTGTCATGGTCTGTCAAAACGAAGAAAGGGCGGAACCGAAACGTCAGGAGATCGTCGCCCGTACAGGAAACAAGGCCATAGAAATCATGACGGCCGATTTCTGCTCTTTGGCTTCGGTGGAGCGATTGGCCGATAGGCTTTTACAGCGTAATGAGTCCATCGATCTGCTCATGAACAATGCCGGTACGCTCGACCCGCGACACATCGAGACGGTCGACGGTTTGGCACGTACCACAAGCGTCAACTATGTCGCCCCGTACCTGCTTACCCGCAAGTTGCTCCCGCTCATGCACAACGGTAGCCGCATCGTGAACATGGTGTCGTGTACCTACGCCATCGGGAAAATCTCCTTGCCCGAATTTTTTACCCGAGGACGCAAAGGCGGTTTTTGGCGTATACCCATATACGGCAATACCAAACTTGCTCTTACACTGTTTACTCTTGAACTGGCCGATCGGGTAAAAGACCGGGGTATTACCGTGAATGCCGCCGATCCGGGCATTGTGTCGACCAATATCATAAAAATGCACAATCCTGTCATCGACATATTGTGCGACCTGTTTTTCCGGCCGTTTATCCGTACACCCCGACAGGGAGCTGCGACTGCCATAAATCTGTTGCTCGATACCGATGCCGACGGGCGTTCGGGTACGTTCAGTGCCGGTTGTCGGGTAAAACCGCTCTCTCCCAAATACACGGGGCATCCCATGCGTAAAATACTTTGGGACGAAACCGAGAAAATCGTGAAAAAATACTTAACATAGCGACAAAACACAAACCGAAACAAAACATACTAAAAACGAACCTTATGAAGTTAAAAAACACTCTGACAGCCCTGCTCGCCGCCACATTTGCCGTTTCGCCGGCAATGGCCGACGAGGGTATGTGGCTTCTCCCTTTTCTCAAACAGCAAAATAGCGAACAGCTGAAAAAAGCCGGTTTGCTTATCGACATCGATGATATTTACAGTCCCGACACTACTTCGATGAAAGATGCCGTCGTCATTTTCGGCGGAGGCTGTACCGGTGAAATCATATCGCCCGAAGGGCTTATCCTTACCAACCACCACTGCGGATACGATGCCATACAGCAGCATAGTACCGTCGAACATGATTACTTGACCGACGGTTTCTGGGCAATGGAGAAGAAAGACGAACTTCCTACGCCGGGGTTGCAGGTACGTTTCATCGAAAAGATCGAAGAAGTTACCGACAGCATCAATAAAGCTGTGGAGGAATCGGGTAATGAGATGAACGCATTCAGCACCCTTTTTCTCAACAAGCAGGCTCGTAAAATGGCCGGTGAAGAATTTCTTGCCGAGAACCCTTTTGCCGAAGTCGTCATTAAACCCTTTTATGGCGGCAACCGTTACTTCATGTTCACCATTACCGTTTACAACGACGTGCGTATGGTAGGAGCGCCCCCTTCGTCGATCGGAAAATTCGGCGCCGATACCGACAACTGGATGTGGCCTCGCCACACGGGCGACTTCTCTCTCTTCCGCGTGTACACCGCTCCCGACGGAAAACCGGCCGAGTACAGTGCCGACAATGTGCCGATGAAACCCAAACGTTACTTCAATATCTCATTGAAAGGCGTTGCCGAAAACGACTATGCCATGATTATGGGATTTCCCGGTACGACCAACCGTTACTATACTTCATGGGAAATCGAAGACATGCGCGATGTGGTAAATGCCACCCGTATCAACATGCGCGGTGTGCGTCAGGCCGAAATGCTCGATGAGATGCTGGCCGACCCTGCCGTGCGTATACAGTACGCCAGCAAATACGCCCGTTCGAGCAACTATCATAAAAACGCCATCGGCATGAACCGGGGTATCGACAAACTGGACGTCATCGGAGAGAAACAAAAAGAAGAAGAGGCATTGCGCCGGTGGTCGCGTGCCAACAACCATCCCGAATACATTGCCGCCCTCGACAGTATCGAAGCCGTCATGAAAGAACTTTCGTCGGTCAATTATGCTTACTACCAGTTGCTCGAAGGCATCGCCATTGCTGTGGAGTTTTCTCAAGTACCGCCTACGGGCGCATTGATAAAGGCGCTCAAAGAAAAGAACCGGCCCCGTGTCGATTCTCTGATGACGATTTTGAAAGAAAACTACGACAAGTTCGCCGACAAAAACTATAACCGGAAGGTCGACCGTCGGGTAGCCAAAGCCATGTTGAAAGCTTACCGCGATGCCGTACCCGAGGGGGAACGTCTCGCTATCTTCGACCTCATCGATAAAAAATTCAAGGGAGACATCGATCGTTATGTCGATGCGGCATTCGAGAAATCGGTATTTGCCGGTGATGACAATTTCGAGAAATTCTGTAAAAAGCCTTCGGCCAAAGCGCTCGAAAGCGATCTGATGGTAGCCCTCCGCAATGCATATGTAGAGAAATCAATAGAACTCTCTGGCAAACGTAAACCGCTGAACGACCGCTTGACCCGTGCCAAGAAAATTTATATCAAAGGTCTGCTCGACATGGCCGGCGACGCCCCGACCTACCCCGATGCCAACTTTACCATACGCATGACCTACGGTAACGTATTGCCCTATTCGCCTGCCGACGGCGTGGATTACCGTTATTACACCACACAGCGGGGTATTCTCGAAAAAGAAGATCCCGACAACTGGGAATTTGTCGTGCCGGCCAAGCTCAAAGAGTTGATTGCCAATAAAGACTTCGGCGAATATGCTATGGAAAACGGCGACCTGCCTTGCTGTTTCCTCAGTAACAACGATATTACGGGCGGCAACTCGGGCAGCCCCGTCATCAATGCCAACGGCGAATTGATCGGCGCAGCCTTCGACGGTAACTGGGAAGCTATGAGCGGCGACATCGTTTTCGAGAAAGATCTGCAACGCTGTATCAATGTCGATATACGTTACGTACTTTTTATTATCGACAAATATGCCGGAGCCAAAAATCTTATCGATGAAATGACCATCATACGATAAAGACCTCTTTCCTCAACCGAAAAAGCCGCTTGACAGCGGCTTTTTCGGTATATACCCCAAAATATCCACTTGTCATTCTGCACGCAGCGTAAGCGAAGTGAAGAATCTTTACCTGATCGCATTGCCTTATTTCACAAATATTAATGAATAATATTTGCTTTATTTGTTTATATAGTATTCTTTGCAACGATTAAAAATTAAAACCTAATTGGTATGATAAATAATTATAAAGACATTTTGAAAAATTGTAAACAAGGGGTTTGTACTTTTTCAGCTATGGACAAACTTTCTTTACAGACCTCTTCGATACCCAACGGATACGGCGTATATAATATGTGCCAACACTCCCGAGGGAGAAATTCTGTATATAGGGAAAAGTGGAACATTAGAAAAAGACGGCACTTATAAAGAACAAAATCTCCGCGAACGCATCAACAATAAACAGGGTGGGAAAAAACGCCAAATCTTTTTCAAAGAGATACTGGATAGTGATCCCTCTTTGAAAAAGCTGGTTATCAAATGGTTTATCGTAGATGAGAAGAAAATACTGCCGGCATACGTGGAAGCCTGCCTCATGCAGGAATATTTCGAGAAAAAAGGAAAACTTCCTTGTCTGAACAAATCTTTTTAAAAGTACGCAACAAAGATGCCAAACGATGTGAAAAAGGGGATTATATATAGGTGTATTGTAATCGCATTTGCGATTACATATACCCTGTCGGTTCAGGCATACGACTTTCAAAACGATGGTCTGTTTTACGACATTATTTCGGAAGCGGAACGTACGGTCGCCGTTGTGTCGGCACCCAATAACAAGTTATACACGGGTTCTTTCCTAATTCCAGGATCTGTTACTCAAAATGTTACAGGTATTTCCTATAAAGTTATAGCTATTGTCGATAATGCTTTTGAGCAATGTTCTGTCATATCGGTAACGATTCCCGAGACTGTTACCTCTATTGGACGTTCTGCCTTTTCAGACTGTACACAATTAAAATCGGTAACAATTCTAGGGAATGTCACCTCTATTGGACGTTCTGCCTTTTCGGGCTGTACACAATTAGAATCGGTAACGATTTCCGAAGGCGTTGCCTCTATTGGAGATAACGCATTTAGAAGTACCCGATTAACCTCGGTAACGATTCCAGGGAGTGTCACCTCTATTGGAGATAGCGCATTTAGCAATACCAGATTAACCTCGGTAACGATTCCCAGGAGTGTTACCTCTATTGAAAGTTATACCTTTTCGGGCTGTACACAATTAAAATCGGTAACGATTTCCGAAGGCGTTACCACTTCCGAAGGCATTACCTCTATTGAAAGTTATGCCTTTTCGGACTGTACACAATTAAAATGGGTAACGATTTCCGAAGGTGTTACCACTATTGGAAATAACGCATTTAGCAATACTGGATTAACCTCGGTAATGATTCCAGGGAGTGTTACCACTATTGGAGATAACGCATTTAGCGATACCGGATTAACCTCTGTTACGATTCCCGAAAGCGTTACCTCCATCGGAGATGATGCCTTTTGGAATTGTTCGCAATTGTATGAATTTATATGTAAGCCTACTAATGCTCCACAATGTACGGGATCTCCTTTTTCCCTAATAAGTCAATGGTGTAAACTCTATGTCCCCAAAGGTTCGACAGGATATGACGCATGGAGTCCTTATTTTGCAGAAATTATAGAAGTGGATTTTGGGGGAATCGATGTACCCCAAAAGGGGTCTGAAACAATACGAATCGTTGGGAGAAACCTTATGGTGGAAAATGTTGCGTTACAAGGAAATATATCGATATATAACCCTAACGGGCAACTTATCCGTTCGGTTATACCCGACCCATCAAGCAAACAAATTTGCATCGAGGGTTTGGATAAGGGAATGTACTTTGTTGTTCTGTAAAGTGCTGGAGCATTGACAACCCATAAAATCATCGTGCCATAGATTATTCTTCATATCACAATCTTCTATGTGCGGAAACGTGTTGCATCTATTGGGGTGCAACACGTTCTTTTTCCTACAATCCCAATGTCCCTGTCATTCTGAGGTGCGGAATGCCGAAAAATCTCCTGCAAAGTGAGCGCATGGCATGAGATCTCTCACATCGCTCGTGGCGGGTTCGAGATGACATAGAGATTCCTCGCATACGCTCGGAATGACAAGTGTGTCATTCTGACGACTGTAAGGAGGAAGAATCTCGACCGATAGAAAACAGGAGATTCCTCATATTCATTCGGAATGACAAAGTTGGGTGCACTTATCGGGGGATTCCTCGCATTTGTTCATAAGAGGATTATGTAGGAGTTCAAAAATCTTTACTCTCTAAATAGAGGAGTCCTTTGTGGAGCTTATGACGCTCGCTCGGAGCAGTAGGTGGTGTACGTATCGGTCGGTACGCCGAAAGTCGGTTATCGGTTATGAGGAAGATTTTATCTCCGAAAATAATTGCGTATAGATAAAAATTTTTTCTGTGCTACTTTCGGGCAAGGGTTATTTTTGTACATTTGTACAGATATGAAGTAAAAAGAAAATGATTTTTCCTTATTTTTCTATATCTATGTATGACCGTAAAAATGAGAACGTATGAAATTGACGAATAACTGGTTTACCTCCGTAACCGAAGGCGAAAGCGGGGCTATGGTCATCGTGTGCGGCCGTGATGAAATAGATGCGTTTATGGCGTCGGGAAAGTTCGGGGAGCGGGTGGAGATTACGTGGCCGTACGCACGTACCGTCAACGGCATGCCCGACGAAACGGAATCCAAACGCATGGAGGCCCCGCAGGAGGCTTTGCAAAAAGCGATGGAGAAAGACAAACTTTCGATACTTACCGGCGTATATACCGGCGACGGGGCACGGACGTGGATTTTTTATACCCGCAACATTCCTGCATTCGGCGAGCGTCTCAATCAGGCATTAGCCCCTTTTGAGCAACTGCCTATTACGATTTATACCGAGAAAGATCCCGATTGGAACGAGTATCGCGAAATGTGTTCGCTTTGCGAGAATGCGTGTCGCGACGTCCAGTCCGACGATGAGGAGTAGTAGTCTGTTGCTATCGCGGCATCTTGGCCGATAGGTTTTAAAGGCTTTGCTCGGGCGGGCTTTACCGAATCGTTTTTTATACCGTACCATGAAAAATTTTCTGCTCATTTTTGTTCTTTCCATCGGGTTGTGGTGCGTGAGTGCGCATGTCTCGCCGGCGCGGGTACGCCTGCCGTATATTTTCTCTTCGGGAATGGTTTTGCAGCGGGAACATCCGCTTACGTTGCGCGGGTGGAGCGACGCCGGCGAGAGGATAGAGATGGTCTTTCGAGGAAAGAAATATCGCACGAAGGCCGATAACCGGGGAGATTGGATTATCGAGCTGCCGAAACAGAAACCCGGAGGCCCCTATGAGATGTCGATCAATGATACGGTTCTTACCGATGTGTGGGTAGGAGATGTGATTTTGTGTGCCGGGCAGTCCAATATGGAATTGCCGGTTTCCCGAGTAATCGATCTTTTTGCCGATGAAGTGTCTGTTTATGAGAATCCGGCCATCCGACAGTTGCGAATCCCGACAACGTACACATTTCACGGGCCGCAAGACGACCTGCCTCCGTGTCGTTGGGAGGCCCTTACGCCCGGTTCGGCGATGGATTTTTCGGCATTGGGCTATTTCTTGGCGCGTAAGTTATATGACTGCACGGGTGTTCCCGTAGGTATTGTCAATAATGCGGTCGGAGGCTCTACGATCGAGTCGTGGTTGAGTGAGGAAGCGCTCGGCGATTTCCCGTCGATTGCCCATACTTTGGCGGTAAATAAGAACGATGAATATATACGGACGGTCGAACGGGGCGAGCGTTTGCGTCGACGCCTTTGGGTCGAAGCCCTCAACCGGGAAGATCCCGGTTGTGCGCGGTGGTCGGCTTTCGATATTCTGGACAGTTTGTGGAAAAGACAAGACATTTTCGACCTGTCTTGGACTTGCGATGCGGCCGGACGACCGGTCAACGGCTCTACGTGGTGGCGTCGTCATTTTTCCGCTTCGGGGCTCGATACCCGTCAGCCTGCTTTGTTGCGTCTGGGCTGCTGGGTCGATGCCGATTCGGTCTTTGTAAACGGCGTGTGCATAGGGGCGACTTCTTATCGGTATCCGCCCCGAAAATATATCATTCCCCCCGGAATATTGCATGAGAACGGAGACAATGTGGTTGCCGTGCGGCTTATCAGTTATACGGGCCGTCCCGGGATTGTTCCCGACAAACCGTATAAGATTGAGCAGGAAGGGTATGAAATACCGCTTACGGGAGAGTGGCTTTTTTGCCGGGGTGCCGTGATGCCTTCGCTGCCCGGAGAGACGTTTTTCCGTTGGCAGCCTACGGCATTGTACAATAGTATGATGGCACCCTTGCTCTCTTACGGTATGCGGGCAGTCGTGTGGTATCAGGGCGAGTCGAATACCGGCGATACCCGTCGCTATGCCGATTTGTTGCCCCGGCTCATCGGCTCATGGCGAGCGTTGCTGGGCAATGGCGATTTGCCTTTTGTGGTGGTGCAGCTGCCCCGGTTTATGCCGGAGCGGAATGACCCGACCGAAAGCGATTGGGCAGCCATGCGGGAGGTACAGCGTCTCGTTTCCCTGTCCGTCCCTCGGGTGGGATTGGCAGTAACAATCGATACCGGCGAGTGGAACGACATTCACCCCCTCGACAAAAAAACGGTGGCCGACCGTGTTGCGCGGGAACTGTTCCGCTTGTCTTACGATGGTAGAGAACTGTCGTCTCCGATGATAAAGGAGGTGAAGTGCGAAGGGGGTACTTTACGCTTGCGATTCGACACCGGAGGCTCTCCGCTCGTCGCCGATAGTGCGGTGACGGGCTTTTCTGTGGCAGGGAGTGATGACCGTCATGTGTGGGCGCACGTCCTTTCTGTCGGGGAAGATACGGTGTGTTTGCAATCTCCGGTTGGGAGTCCTTGCTGCGTGCGCTATGCTTGGGCCGATAATCCGGCAGGTGTTTATTTGTACAATGAGGCGGGATTGCCCGCATCGCCTTTCGAGATACGGATAGTCCCGTAAGATAATAAAGTGCTTGTTTCATATATGAAGAAAATTTTTTTTGTCCTGTTTCTGTCCTTGACAGTCGCTCTTCGTGCCGAAGACGGAAGCCGGTTGTGGCTTCCTGTTGCCGGAGAAATGCCCGCCGGTCTTTCGACCCTTGAAATCGCCCGTTTTGAATTGGAAACCTTGCCGGTGAAAAGTTATGCGGCGACGGCACACGATAGGCATTTGCGGCATTATATCCCGAAAAGCGAATTACACACATTGGCAGAAGAAGAGTTTATCGTACGCACGGTCGACGGCCTATTGGTAATTGCCGGAGGCAGCGAGCGGGCGGCTCTTTATGGGACTTACCGCGTGTTGCGCGATTATGCTTCGGGAAGAATGCCCGATACATACGATTTACGGGAGAAACCCTCTTATGATTTGCGACTGCTCAATCATTGGGATAATCTCGACGGGAGTGTCGAGCGAGGATATGCCGGACGTTCTATTTGGTGGGAGAGCGACAGCCTGCGGTTGCCCCTTTACCGGGCGTATGGCCGTGCCAATGCCTCGATCGGTATCAACGGGACGGTCCTGAATAATGTCAATGCCTCTCCTCGTGTACTCGATTCTTTGCATATCGATAAAGTGCGCCGTATTGCCGACGTGTTACGTCCTTACGGGATAAAAGTGTATCTGTCTATCAATTTTTCTTCGCCGTCGGCGTTGGGTGGACTTCCGACCGCCGACCCGCTCGACCCGCAGGTCATCGCGTGGTGGCATTGTAAAGTAAAAGAGATATATGCTTCGATTCCCGATTTCGGGGGATTTTTGGTGAAGGCCAACTCCGAGGGTCTGCCCGGCCCGCAGGATTACGGGCGTACGCATGCCGATGGAGCCAATATGCTGGCCGATGCTTTGAAATCGTATGGCGGGATTGTGATGTGGAGGGCTTTTGTGTATGATCCTACCGAGACCGACCGTGCCAAGCAGGCGTATGCCGAGTTCCTCCCGCTCGACGGGAAATTCCGTCGAAATGTAATTGTTCAGGTAAAGAACGGACCGATAGATTTTCAGCCTCGGGAACCGTTCAGTCCGCTGTTCGGGGCCATGCGGCATACGTCGGTCATGCCCGAATTTCAGATCACGCAAGAATATTTGGGATTCTCCCACCATTTGGTTTTCCTTGCACCGCTTTATGAGGAGTGTCTCGACAGCGATACCTATGCCGGGGGTGAAGGGGCAACCGTCGCTCGGGTTACCGACGGGACTCTTTTCGGTCAGGAATATACGGCCGTTGCCGGCGTGGCGAATATCGGTCTCGATACGAATTGGTGCGGACATCATTTTGCTCAGGCCAACTGGTATGCTTTTGGACGTTTGGCTTGGTGCGATACGCTGGCTTCGGAAGCGATCGCCGATGAATGGTTGTGTCTGACATTTTCACACGATGACCGCTGTGTCGTTCCTCTGCGGCGGGCTATGATGCTTTCCCGCGAAGCGGCGGTCGATTATATGATGCCGTTGGGATTGCACCACCTGTTTGCCTTCGGTCATCATTACGGACCCGAGCCTTGGGGGTATCGCGAGGGTATGCGTCCCGACTGGCTGCCATCGTATTATCATCGGGCCGACAGTTCGGGGATAGGTTTCGACCGTACCATATCGGGTAGCAATGCCGTGTCTCAATATGCTGAACCGTTGTGTTCGATTTACGAACAAGTCGACCGTTGTCCCGAATCGTTGTTGCTTTGGTTTCACCATCTCCCGTGGACGCATCGCATGGCATCGGGACGTATTCTGTGGGACGAACTTTGTCTCATGTATCAGCGTGGAGTAGATAGGTCGCGGGAAATAGCAGGAATATGGCAATCGGTTGAGCCTTATATCGATGCCGACCGTTTTGCACATGTACAGGCGCGTTTGCGCATACAGTTGCATGATGCCGTGTGGTGGAAAGATGCCTGCCTGCTCTATTTCCAGACGTTTTCGGGATTACCTTTTCCCGACGGTGTAGAAGCTCCGGTGTACACGCTCGATGAGTTGAAGAAAATAAAATTGGATATGAAACACCATAATTGACCGCACATGGAGATTTGCCAATAAAAAAGCCGCATGATCCATGCGGCTTTTTTATTGGCAATGAGGAGTGAGAGACGGTTATTATTCTATCTCCATGCCTTCCAAAGTGAATCCCTCGATGTCGAAATGCAAAGAATCGGTTGCTTCCGTGCTCCACGGGAAAATGCGTATGCCCAGCCGTTCATTTGGCTTTATCGTCATATTTACCGGCAATGTGATTCGTTGCGAGCCTTCGACGGCCCGTTGGTTTTCGCCCAAGTCGATTCTCGGATAGAAATCGTTCCCTTTCGATGCGGCGACGCGGTAAGCGACTTTTCCCGATAAGGTGAAAGATACTTGTCTCACAATAACACTCTTTTTCAGACCTTTGACGAAGAATTCGATGTAACGGCTACCCGATTCGTCGATGTCGGCCGGCCATGTACCTTTCTCTATCGTAATGCCCGAAGCATCTTCCACCAAGCCTTTCAACGTATGATTTTTGACAGTGATTTTTTTCGGGGTCTCTTTGCTGATTTGTTTACAATCGGCATATACGGGTAGTGTGCGTTTTATTTTTCCGCAGACGATGGTTACGTTGTCATCGATTTTTCCCGGTCGGGTAGGCTTGAAATAGAGGTAAAAACATTGGTTCCACAATTTGCCGTCTGAATATTCGATATCGATTTGGCGGCTTTTGGGAGCCTCCGGGCTCGATGCCACAGTCATGCCTTCGGGAGCGGTGATGGTTACTTTTCCACTTTGGCCGGGCAATGCGAGACCGACGAAATCGAAACAGATACGAGCTTCGTCGCCTACATATAACGTGTTGAAATCGATGGATTCAGGATTCAGAACGATCGGAGTCTCCGGGTGTACCGAACGTTTGAGGATTCCCATTTCCTGCAATTCTTTGGCCACCATTTGTGCGTAAAGGGCTGCACCGGTCGCTTGGGTATGAGTACCGTCTGTGGGCACATAGATGAGGGCGACCGTCTTTTTCTCGCCCAGTTTTTCGACGAAAGATTTTGTCAGGGCGGTATGGTCGATAAGAGGTACGTCCATATTACGGGCTACCTGTTTCATGACAAATACATAGTCGAGCGTCGAGTCGGCCGGCGATGCGCTCAAATTGTGGCAACCTTTGGCACTGATCGTCCCGTCTTTCATAAAGTAACGGCGCACGATAGGGGTAACGAGAATCGGATTCCCGCCCAATTCCCGGGTTTCATTCACATATCTTTCCAGATTGGCTTTATAGTGTCCCCACGGGTCGGTTCCCCGTCCGTCGTCGCTGTATGTACCGCCACCTTTCTCATCGTTGTGGGCGAATTGTATGAGTACGTAGTCGCCTTTTCGGATATTGGCTTTGACCTTGTCCCAAAGACCTTCGTTGATAAACGAGCGGGTACTGCGTCCACCCCGGGCATAGTTCATGACTTCCACATCGTCGGAAAAGAACTCTTGGAACATTTCTCCCCAGCCTCGGGTGCGGGTGGTATTTTCGGCGTAATCGGCCATCGTAGAATCTCCGATGGTATGTACACGCACTTTCTTTTTGGCCTCGGTCGGCAGGAGAATGTACGATAGGGCCAATGCTACGAACAGTAGTTTTTTCATATCGGAATGAATATTTGAGTAGATGAATTTTATTTTTTCAGCCATGACCAGCGTTTACCCCAGTCTTCCATGGCATCGTTTCTCCATTTCGATACGGTTTTACTACCCAAGCAATCTTTTTCTATGAGATTCTTGTCTCCGCGATCGGTAAACCAGTTTTTACCAACTGGATAGTCGGTCGCCCGTTTTTTCCCCGGCCATACGTTTTCGATGGTGATTTCGCCTTTCTGAGCCGGGAAACCCGGAATGTCCGAAACAATGGTATAAGGCAGGGTCCCTAAATAGTAGGTTGTATGTCTTACAGCGTACATACCGTTGCCCAAATGGTATCCGCCCCAGTTTTGTTTTCCGATGGTGAGGGTGAAGCAGATCGAGTCGGCAGGAATGTCTGTAACCGGACCTTTTATGCGGAATTCGATGATCGAGTAGACCGGTACTGTGTCTTGTGCGGTTGCCGGCCGGTCGATTACGACGCGGGAACTGTAAGGCAAGCGTGCGAAACTGCCACCCCATGATTCTTTATAGGGGTCGTTCGGGTCGCCGTCCATCATATATAGGAGAGAAGGCGTATCGCCCAGCTTCGATTGTCCCTTGTAATAATTGATGTAGTCAGCTCCTAAATGGCCTGCGCCTTTGATATAGGTATCGTAGTAATTGCCATTATAGCGGTCGGCGATTTTTTTGTTTCCGATGAAGCCCCGGTAGGCGGCGTTGTTTTCGATAATCCATAGGTTGGGAAAATTTTCGACGATATAGGCGTAGCTGTTTGTACTCCATTTTTTATTGGGACCGCCTATCCAGTAAACCCGTATCTTATTCTGTATATCGGGTGCATCGTGCAGGGCTTGGGCTACATCGTCGAGACCGCCCCACACAAGTATCCATAATGGTCGGTCGCTCTTTTTTCGGGCACATTTGACGATCCATTCCGAGCCTTCGGTCGGTGTCATATATCCGCAGTAGGGGGCGGCACCCCGGCGTCCTTGTTTGCAGATGGAACGAAGGTACTTGGGGGTAGCGAGATTTTTATTGTGCTTTTTCAGTTGAGGAAAGTCTTTTTCGTAAAGGTCGATCATTCTCAACAGTTCGGCTTTGCTGCCGGTCCCGTAAGAGGGTGAAGATACGAGACCCTCTGTATCGAACAGGTCGCTATACATCAGGTAATGAGCTATCGACTGGTTGTCGTCGGGGTCGGTTCCTCCGATGTCGGTACTGATGAGAATACGGGGCTTTTCAGGAATCGGCTGTTGGGAAAAAACAGCCGAAGAACAGAAAATACATAGAACGGCAAAAAAAATTTTTTTGTCCGAAAATGTGTGTTTCATAGAATTAAGAAGATTTTGTTATTGATAATTTGCAAATCTAATGTAAAAAAATGGGAATAGAAAATTTTGTTATATTTCGATCGGTAGATAGTCTCTGCATTTTGCGCTGGATTATTTACATTTGCAGAAAATTATCCGGAGTAACGAATGAAAGTAAGGAAAGCGGTAGAAAAGGACTTGGGCACGTTGGAACGTATTTTTGACAAGGCTCGTTTGTTTATGAAAGAGTCCGGTAATCCGGCGCAGTGGATCGACGGTTATCCTGCACCCGACCGGATAATGGCCGATATAAAGAACGGTGATTGCTATTGTGTAGTAGATGATGCTGGGCATGTTGTGGGGACATTTGCTTTTATCGTGGGCGAAGATCCTAATTATAAAGAAATTCGTAACGGTAGTTGGCTCAACGATCATCCTTATGCGACGATACACCGATTGGCTTCCGACGGTACTTGTCGGGGTGTTGCCGATACCTGTTTCCGTTGGTGTCTTGCCCGGCAGAATAATATCAGAGTCGATACACATGCCGACAATAAAATATTGCAACGGTTTTTACAAAAATACGATTTTGTGTTTTGCGGTATTATCCGTGTGGCAAACGGTACGGAACGGCTTGCTTTTCAGCGGGAAATCCGGTGTTAGTGTCGTAGGCGGTTCCATTGGGAAGAAATACCGTTCCGTCAGAAAATCTCGTCGTCCCGTTTTGTATTATAGACAAAATAGCCTTATCTTTGAACGTCTGTATAGTAATCGGTGGAAAATACGTTGAGATGATTTCTGCCGACTGTTTTCTTCATGGACATGAAAGTATGGAAGAATCGTCATTGAAAGAGAAAACGGCAAAAGGGCTGTTTTGGGGCGGGTTCAGCAACGGTATGCAGCAGTTGTTGAATCTTTTCTTCGGTATCTTTTTGGCCCGTTTGCTCTCTCCATCCGATTACGGTCTGGTGGGTATGCTCACGATTTTTACTTTGATAGCCGGCTCGTTACAAGAAAGCGGTTTTATCTCGGCGATAACCAATCGTCGGGACGTAACGTCGAATGACTATAACGCCGTTTTTTGGTTCAGCATATTGGTTTCGGCCTCGGTGTATGTCCTGCTTTTTTTCTGTGCCCCCCTTATAGCCCGTTTTTACGACGAACCGAAACTCATTCCTCTTTCGCGATTTATTTTCCTTTGCTTTGTCTTGTCGAGTACGACAACGGCCCATAGCGCATACCTGTTCAGAAATCTCATGGTGAAGAAGAGGACGATAGCGCAGTTGTCGGCATTGGCGGTTTCGGGGACGATAGGCGTAACCGCTGCTTATAACGGACTGGCTTACTGGGGAATCGCTTTGCAGAGTGTAACTTATGTTTTGGTGTCTTCGATGTGTTATTGGATACTTACGCCGTGGCGTCCGTCTTTTCATGTCGATTTCCGGCCGTTGAGGGAGATGTTCGGTTTCAGCAGTCGGGTGTTGGCGACTAATATTTTCATACATATCAACAACAATATTTTTTCGGTCCTTTTGGGACGGCTTTTTTCTGCGGCCCAAGTCGGATATTATACGCAGGCGGCCAAGTGGAACATGATGGGGTATAATACAATCAACGGAATGATTGTAGGGGTGGCCCAACCGGTTCTTTCACAAGTAGCCGATGATAGAGCCCGTCAGTTGGCCGTTTTCCGTAAAATGTTGCGTTTTACGGCTTTTGTCTCTTTTCCGCTGATGCTGGGGCTTGCTTTCATTGCCCGGGAACTGATTGTCGTATGCGTTACCGAGAAATGGCTCGCCAGCGTACCTATGATGCAGATATTGTGTGTATGGGGAGCATTCGTCCCGGTGCAGGGATTATTTTCCAATCTTGTCATCAGCAGCGGGAAATCCTACATATACATGTGGAATACCATTATATTGTGTCTGCTGCAAATCGTTGTGTTGGTATTGATGGCCCCCTATGGAATCGAAAACATGATTGTGGCTTTCGTTGCAGTGAATATGGCTTGGCTGGGGGTATGGTATCTGTTTGCCCGCAAGCAGCTCGATTTGCGTTTTCTCGACCTGCTGAGAGATGTGCTTCCTTTTGCCCTCATCGCAGGAGCAACGATGGCGACGACCTATTATATAACACGGGAAATTCCGAATATTTACCTGTTGTTGGCCGCAAAGGTGGTAACAGCTGCCGTTATATATACGGCGATGATGTGGGTGTGCCGGGCCAAGGTGTTGCGTGAGAGTATCGAATTTTTGAGACGGCGTTCTGTCCGTCATGGCCAGTAATCGTATTTTGATATGAAAAGAAACACGGTCTCCATTGTCATGTGCACTTGCAACGGCGAGTCGTTTATACGTGAACAGCTCGATTCGATTGTGGCCCAAACCTATCCCGTCGAGGAGATCATTATACAGGACGACTGTTCGACCGACCGTACATTTGAAATCGTGTGTGAGTATGCGCGGCAATATCCGCATATCCGTCCCGTATGCAACGATGAGAGGAAAGGTGTGAACGGTAATTTTTTCGACGCGTTGAGTAAAGCATCTGGCGACTATATCGCTATTGCCGACCAAGACGATGTTTGGGAACCCCATAAGATAGAGCGTCAGATGCAGGCTATCGGCGATAAGCTCGTGTGTGCCAGCTTTTCGCAACCTTTTTACGGCGATGGTAAGGAGTATGCGTTCGATTCGAGAGTCCCGAATTGCAGTCTGTTGCGTATGATTTACGTCGGTATTTTCCCGGGACACTCGACTGTCTTTTCCCGTCGGTTGCTTTCGCTTATGCCCGATCCCGCACCCATTGCCGCATATCGTTGTTACGATGTCATTCTGGCGCTGACGGCTGCCGCTTTCGACAGTATCGTGTTTCTCGGCGAAGTCCTTTCGAGACATCGCCGCCATGTCTCGGCCTATACCTATATCGTACCGACAAATAACCGTAAGAGTGTCGGGAACGTCTTTCACTGGCTGCGTCGCACGTGGCGCTTGCATGGAGAATTGAAAGAAACGATCCGCTTGCGTCTCTCGGCCGCTGAAATATTTCTTTCACAAGTCGATTCGAAAGAGCCTGTATTGCAGAAAGCCTTGTACATGCTGCGTTTGCAGACAAGCCATGCTCGTTTCGATTTTTTTCGCTTGCAACTCTTCTGTATGCGAAATTGTGAATATTTGTTATATACCCCCCCCCGTTGCAAAAAAACTTTAATAGATTATTTGCGGGGATTTTATTTCCCGATTTCGTGCAGCGATTATTTCAGGTTTCTCAGTACCTCCCGGTACGATTGAGCGGAGGGTATCAGCGTATGGAAAATAGGGAAAAAGGTATGGTGTGTCGGGGAGAAATTCGGAAGCACATTTATGGAAGGAAGATATTAAATCGTTATTTTTGTACACACATATAATCTCTGTACCATGAGAAAAAATATAGCTGTGATATTGGCCGGAGGCGTCGGTAGCCGTTTGGGATTGTCTACGCCCAAACAGTTTTTTAAGGTCGCCGGTAAGATGGTGGTCGAACATACGGTCGACGTTTTCGAACATAATCCCCGCATCGATGAGATTGCCATCGTGTCTAATCCTTTCTATATTGCCGATTTTGAGTCGATAATCATAAAAAACGGTTGGAAAAAAGTACGTAAAATACTCAAAGGGGGCGAGGAACGCTATCATTCGAGTCTCTCGGCTATTCGGGCGTATGAGGGCTGCGAAGCGAATCTTATTTTTCACGATGCTGTGCGGCCGCTTGTAAGTCAGCGCATTCTCAACGATGTCATCGATGCTCTTGCCGATTACGAAGCCATCGATGTGGCGATGCCGGCGACCGATACCATTATACAGACCGACGGAGATTTTATCGAATCTATTCCCGACCGCAGCCGGTTGAGGCGCGGACAGACGCCGCAGGCATTCCGCCTCGAAACGATACGGGAGGCTTACGATATAGCATTGAAAGACCCGGCATTCAAGGTTACCGACGATTGCGGTGTTGTCGTGAAATATCTGCCCGCTGTACCTGTGTATGTGGTAATGGGGGAGGAAAGCAATATGAAGTTGACCTACAGAGAAGACACCTATTTGCTCGATAAGTTTTTTCAGCTGCGTAAGAGCGAGCTCGGACATGACCCTATCGACGGTAAATCGTTGGAGGGAAAAGTTGCCGTCGTTTTCGGCGGCAGTTATGGAATCGGTGCCGACGTGGTAAAAATATTGCAGGCGCATCAGGTTCTCGTTTATAGTTTTTCCCGTACGCAAGGCGGTGTCGATGTCGGCGACAAAGATACGGTAACCCGGGTACTCGAAGATGTTTTTTCTGAGGCAGGTCGTATCGATTATGTCATCAATACTGCGGGATTGCTGAATAAGCAACCTCTTGTGAGTTGCGATTACCGCACGATATGCGAGGCGGTGAATACCAATTATATGGGAACGGTAAACGTGGCTGTGGCGTCTTATCCCTACCTGAAAGAGAGTAAAGGTAAATTGCTGTTTTTTACTTCCAGTTCATATACGCGGGGCAGGGCCTTTTACAGCATTTATTCGTCGACCAAAGCCGCTATCGTGAACTTCGTGCAGGCGATTGCTCAGGAATGGGAACCGTTCGGTATAAGTGTGAATTGCATTAATCCCGAACGTACGAAGACGCCTATGCGAATCCACAATTTCGGTATCGAACCCGACGATACATTGCTGCCCTCTGAAAAAGTCGCCGAAGTTACCGTGCAATCTTTGCTCTCCGATTTTACGGGGCAGGTTATCGATGTGAAAAAGAACGAATATGAGTAATTCCAATCTTTCGGCTTATGTGGCCGGCCATTTGCGTGCCTGCCAGTTGAAGCAGCTTTCGATACTCGAAGAGGTCGATCGTATATGTAAAAAACACGGTATCGGTTATTGGCTCGATGGTGGTAGTTTGCTAGGTGCTGTGCGTCATGGCGGGTTTATTCCTTGGGACGACGATATCGATATAGGCATGACGGCGTCTGATTTGGAACGTTTTGAAAAAATCGCTCCGACAGAGTTGTCCGAAACTCTTTTTTTACAGACACGCCGTAGCGATCCCGCTCACAAAAGTTCTGTCGTGAAAATACGCGATAGGAATTCTCTTTATATCGAAGATACCGATTTTTTCAAGTCCGATTACGAAAAAGGTCTTTTTATCGATATATTTCCTTTTGTGCCATGCCCGTCGATGCCCAAGTCGTGGGTGAAGCGGTTGGGGCATGGTGTTTCCATTGCGCATCTTATCTTGCATAGGGCGCATTACTATTCGCTTCGTTCTTTTGCGGAATTTTTCTATTTCGGGGCCAAATATCTTCTTTATAGGGGGCTATGGGCTATTTTAAAGTTCTTTTTCCCGAAGAAAACGTTTATTGCCAATATTGTAATTCAAAACTGGTACGGGACAAGACATCGGAAAGATTCCGTTTTTCCGCTTTCCGAAATTATGTTTGAAGGGAAAAAATTCAGTGCACCGGCCGATCCTGATGCTTACCTTCGGGATTTGTATCGGGACTATATGACGATCCCCCCCAAGAACAAACGTAAAATACATGCCGTTTACCTTCACCCCGATTTGAGACAAGACATTCCCGATGCGTCGGCAGAGTGAAAAATGTATGTAATAAGGAAGAGTGGGGGACTTATTCTTATCTCAACGCACTTAAAATCCTTTCGCAAGCGTGTCCGTCTCCGTAAGGATTGTAACTTTCGGACATTTGTCGGTAAATGTCCTTGTTTTGCAGCAGGAGGGTAACGTTGTCCACAATGGTCGAAGTGTTCGTACCTACCAATTTTACGGTTCCTGCCTCTACTGCCTCAGGTCGTTCGGTCGTGTCTCGCATGACCAAAACCGGTTTTCCCAGTGAGGGTGCTTCTTCCTGTACACCACCGCTGTCGGTCAACAATAAGGTAGAGTGCTGCATGGCATAGACAAAAGGCAGATAATCGAGAGGTGAGATAAGATATATATTGGGTGTGTTCGAAAGCAATTCGTAAACAGGCTTTTGCACATTCGGGTTCAGGTGTACCGGATAGACGATATCCATGTCGGGGTGTTCCGAGGCTATTTGCCGAATGGCTTTGCAAATATGCAAAAAGCCCTCTCCGAAATTTTCGCGACGGTGTCCCGTAACCAAAATATAAGGACGTGTGCCGATCGTGTAGCCTTTTGCTTGAAGCTCTTTTTCCGTAGCCTCTTTTATATGAGGCTTTCTGTCGAAAATGCTTGTTGCCATCAATAGAGCGTCGATGACGGTATTTCCGGTAACGAAGATTTTTTCGTCGGATATATTTTCCTTCAACAAGTTCTGACGCGATTTCTCGGTCGGAGCGAAGTAATACGTGCAGATTCGGTCGGTAACTTGGCGATTCATTTCCTCGGGCCAGGGCGAAAGCATATTGTAGGTGCGCAGACCGGCTTCGACGTGTCCTACGGGAATCTGTTGGTAAAAGGCTGCAAGAGCCGCCGCTGTAGAAGTCGTCGTGTCGCCGTGTACCAGCACGACGTCGGGGTGGAAATCTTTGAGTACGTCGCGTAATCCCAGCAGAACCCGGGAGGTGATGTCGTACAAGTCCTGATTGGGAGCCATGATGTTTAAGTCGTATTCGGGTACGATGTCGAATACCTCCAATACCTGATCCAGCATTTGGCGGTGTTGTGCGGTAACGCATACCCTTGTCTCGAAATGTTCCGAGTCTTTTTGAAAGGCTTTTACCAGTGGGGCCATTTTTATGGCTTCGGGGCGGGTTCCGAATACAAGCAATACTTTTTTCATGGCATATTTGTTCTCTTTGCGGGTAAATGTTCTGTTATTTACGTACGCCGCAAAAATCTAATTCTGTTTTTTTGTCGTCTTTGGGTAATTCCAAAAAGGGGGTATGGCGCACGAGCCATACGATGATGTCGGCTTTTGCATAAGCCTCTTTACTGTCGGTCAGGTTGAAACTGGGGTGTGTCGAGATATTGGGCTCGACGATCAGTACATCGGCGCGGGCTTCGGAGATTATCCGGGAGGCGATGTATTTGGCCGGCGATTCGCGTAGGTCGTCGATGTTCGGTTTGAATGCAAGGCCCATACAAGCAACGATCGGTTCGCGTCCGTTCTTTTCTACGAAATTACGGCATGTTTCCAATACTTTATTGGCGCACCAGTCGGCTTTATAGTCGTTGGTTTCACGGGCACGTTTGATGAGTTGTGCCTGTTCGGGATAGTCCGATACGATAAACCACGGATCTACCGCGATGCAATGACCGCCTACGCCGCAGCCCGGTTGCAGTATGTTGACTCTCGGGTGCTTGTTGGCAAGTTCTATCAATTCCCATACGTTGATTTTTGCTTTGTCGCAGATCATCGACAACTCATTGGCAAAAGCTATTTGAGAATCGCGGGACGAATTTTCGGTGAGTTTGCACATTTCGGCTGTCCGGGCGTTGGTGCGATGGAGTGTGCCTTGTACGAATGTCGAATAAAACTCTATGGCTTTTTCCGTCGATTCGGGATTGATACCGCCTATGACCCGGTCATTGTGTACCAGCTCGTAGAGGGTGTTGCCCGGCAATACCCTCTCGGGACAGTAAGCTATGAATATTTTGTCTCGCAGCTCGGGGCGTTGGCGATATATCAGTTCGGCCATGCGTTCAGTCGTGAAGACAGGAGAGGTCGATTCTATAACGAAGAGGTCTCCCTCTTTCAGAAATGGGATAACCGAGCGAGTCGCCGACTCGACGTATGTGGTATCGGCACGGTGGTTTTGTTTGAAAGGTGTGGGAACGACAATGAAGAATGCGTCGGCTGTTTCGGGTTTGGATACGGCACGTAAATGGCCGTTTTGTACCGATTCCTTGACAACTTTGTCCAAGTCGGGTTCTACGATATGTATTTCTCCTCGATTGATCGTTTCGACCACCGATGGATTCACATCGACGCCTACCACTTCATATCCGTGATGGGCGGCTATGGCGGCTGTGGGTAAACCGATATATCCTAATCCTAAGAAAATGACTTTCTTCATTTTTGAATGCTAATGTCTTCGTGTTTTGTGTGCGTGGCGGAATACTTTATCGGTGCGAATGGGTCTTCGCACATAGCGCCGTCCAATAAAATGGTGCAAAATTACAAATAAAATATGATTTTGGAACTTTTTCATGTGGAAAAAAGGTATTTTTGCCGTATAAAATTACAGGAAAAATGAGGGTACTGCTTGTCAATACATCGGAACGCACCGGAGGGGCGGCTGTTGCCGCCGGCCGGTTGATGGCTGCTCTTCAAAAAAACGGAGTCGAAGTAAAGATGTTGGTTCGGGATAAGAGCTCCGGTAATCCCGATGTCGTAGCCGTAGGAAACCGTTTTCTCATGCGGTGGCGTTTTTTGTGGGAACGCATAGTCGTGTGGGCAGCGAATCATTTTAGCAAACAGCACCTTTTTGCCGTCGATATAGCCAATGCGGGAGTAGATATTACAGGTACGCCCGAGTTTAAGCAAGCCGATGTGATACATTTGCATTGGGTAAATCAGGGCATGCTTTCGCTTCGGGATATTCGGAAGATACTCGATTCGGGAAAGCCGGTTGTCTGGACGTTGCATGATTTGTGGCCGTGTACGGGTATTTGCCATTATCCGTCTCGTTGCATACATTTTCACAGCATTTGCCACGACTGTCCTTATCTTTGGGGGGGAGGGAGTAGTCGCGATTTGTCCCGAAAGATTTTCCTTCGGAAAGAAAAACTTTATCGCGGTCGGCATATAACGTTCGTCTCGTGCAGTCGTTGGTTGGGTACAGAGGCCTGCGGCAGCGCCCTTTGTGCCGGGCAGCATGTAACCAGCATTCCCAATCCTATCGATGTGGAGTTTTTCAAGCCGGGTGATAAGGTGGAGGCCCGTCGGAGATGCTGTTTGCCGCTGGATAAAAAACTGCTGCTTTTCGGCTCTGTGAAAATATCCGATGAACGGAAAGGTTTCGATTATCTGGTGGAAGCCTGCCGGATTCTCCTCGAAAAATACCCCGATATAACCGAAAAATTGGCGGTCGTGGTAATGGGCAAATGCTCACAAGAACTCGAAGACCGCTTGCCGCTTGCCGTTTACTCTACCGGATATGTCGAAGACGAAACCCGCATGGTAGGTATATACAATGCGGCCGACGTTTTTGTCATACCCTCGCTCGAAGATAATCTGCCCAATACGATCATGGAGGCGATGGCTTGCGGTATTCCTTGCGTAGGGTTCGATACGGGAGGAATACCCGAAATGATCGACCATGATATCGATGGTTATGTGGCACGATATAGGTCGGCGCAGGACTTTGCACACGGTATTTATACTTTGTTATATGGCATCGATTACCGGGCTTTTTCGCACGAAGCCCGTAAAAAAGTACTTTCGGCTTATGCTCCCGATGTTGTGGCCGGCCGCTATATCGCTCTTTACCGGGACGAAATCGAGAAGCGTGGGAACCTGTGAAAAATCAAAGCCCTCTTAAATTTCACTGTTTCACTTATTATGTTTACCTTTGCGGGAGAAAAAAGCAACGCTTATGTCCGATACTGTCGCACAATTTGAGAAAGTTATTTCCATCTGTCGGGATCTCTTTTCCCGCAAACTCGAAGATTACGGTGCGTCATGGCGTATCATGCGTCCTTCGTCGCTGACCGACCAGATATATATCAAAGCTAAACGCATACGGAGTATCGAGGAAAAAGGCTCGTCGATGATCGATGAGGGGATACGTTCCGAAATCATCGGCATCGTCAATTACGGTATCATAGCTCTTATCCAGCTCGAGCTGGGATATGCCGACCGTGTAGATATAACCAATGAAAAAGCCCTCGAACTGTACGACAAATATATGACGGTAACCAAGAATCTCATGTATGCCAAGAATCACGATTATGACGAAGCGTGGCGGGGTATGCGCCCCTCGTCATATACCGATTTGATTCTCATGAAAATATGCCGAACCAAACAGATCGAGAATCATGAGGGTGTTACGCAAGTTTCGGAAGGCGTAGATGCCAATTATATGGATATGATAAATTATTCTCTTTTCGGATTGATAAAGATCGAATATGGTGAATAGATCGGCACGTACCTTGTGGCTGCGGAACATACAGCCGACGCTTGTCGTATTGGCACGGTTGGTTGTCGGTGCGACATTTGTCTTTTCAGGATTTGTCAAGTCGGTCGATCCTGTGGGTACGTCGTTGAAGATACGGGAGTATTTGTCGGCATTCGAGCTCGAATACATAATGCCCATATCTCTTTTTCTGGCTATATGCGTAGGCGTGTATGAATTGGTGTTGGGGGTAAATACGCTTTTCGGCTCTTACCGGCGGGTAACGTCGGTCTTGCTTTTTCTCACGATGCTTGTCATGACGCCTCTTACGTTGTATTTGGCGCTTGCCGACCCGATCAGCGATTGCGGTTGTTTCGGCGAAGCCGTGTACCTTACCCATTGGCAGTCGTTCTCCAAAAATGTCGTTTTACTGTTGTTGTCGGTTTTCCTCCTACGCTGCAATCATCGTCTCAGGGGAGTATACCATAAAGAAATTCAGTCGTTGACGGTGTATTTTGTCGTGCTTTTTGCCGTAGGAATGTCGCTGTATGCTTATTATTTCCAGCCGGTATTCGATTTCCGCCCGTATAAATTGGGTACGAATATAGAACAGGCCATTTCGCTCGAAGCATTCGACGAGCCGCGATATGTTTACCGGAAGGGGGATGTTCGCGCTGAGTTTACCGTAGACGAACTTCCGTCGGATACGGCTTGGCATTTTGTCGAGCGTGTAGATGCTCCTGCACCGTCGGTACACAGTATTCAGAATTTTGTGGTTTACGACGGCGAAGATGATATTACCGAGACGATACTTTCCGACCCGAATTATACGTTCTTGATTCTATCCCCCTCTCTTAGTGCGGCCGAAAGCAGCGTCATCGATAAGATCGACGAGCTTTACGATTATACGCAGGAATACGGGTATAACCTCTATTGCCTTACGGCTTCCTCACCCGAGGAGATCGCCGAATGGCAGGACAATACGGGAGCCGATTATCCCTTTTATTCGATGGACGCATCGACCATACAGACGATTGTGCGGGGAAATCCCGGTATCGTTTTGTTGCACGAGGGAGTTATCGTGCAGAAAGTGCGTCCGGTACATTTGCCCGAAGAAGCCGAGTTGAATGCTCCGCTCGACGAGTTGCCTTTCGGTCAGCTCAGGCCGTACACGTTCCGGCGTCCGCTGTTGACGGTATTGGTGGTATTTTTCGTACCGATGTTGCTGTTGTTGCTTACCTCGAAGACTGTCGAAGCCTATGTCGTGCAAGCGCGGGTACGTCGTGTCGCACGGTTGCGGAAAATAAGAGAAGCCGTCATGGAGAAAAACCGTAAAAATAACGAAGAGAACCAATTATAATAACTTAGAATCATTATGAGAAAAAACATTGTGGCAGGGAACTGGAAAATGAATAAGACCCTGCAAGAAGGTTTGACATTGGCAAAAGGTATTGAAGCCGCATTGGCTGGTAAAAAAGTAAATTGCGATGTGATTATCGGTACACCGTTCATACATCTTGCATCGGTGGCTCAGGCTATCGATACGAAAAAAATCGGTGTTGCAGCCGAAAACTGTGCCGACAAGGCTTCGGGTGCCTATACCGGAGAGGTTTCGGCCGCTATGGTTGCGTCTACCGGTGCGGAATATGTGATTTTGGGCCATTCCGAGCGTCGCGCTTATTATCACGAAACACCCGAGATTCTCAAAGAAAAAGTTCTCTTGGCTTTGGCAAATAATCTCACCCCGATATTCTGTATCGGCGAAGTTCTCGAAGAACGTGAAGCCGGTAAACATTTCGATGTCGTAAAAGCACAAATCGAAGAATCTCTGTTCAATTTATCGGCCGAAGATTTCGGAAAAATCATTCTTGCTTACGAACCCGTATGGGCTATCGGTACCGGCAAGACCGCTACGGCTGCCCAAGCTCAGGAAATGCACGCCTTTATCCGTAAAACCCTTGCCGACAAATACGGCAAAGAAGTAGCCGAAAATTGCTCCATACTCTATGGCGGAAGCTGCAAACCTTCTAATGCCAAAGAACTGTTTGCAAATCCCGATGTAGACGGTGGTTTGATAGGTGGTGCCGCGCTCGAAGTAGATTCGTTCATGGGCATTATCGAAGCATTTTAAGTCGTATAAATAATCCGGAGAGAATCGGACGGTTACAAAATCGTCCGATTTCCCTCTTTTATCACCGTTACCCTTATGTTGAAAAAAACGCTTCTTCTTTTTTCTCTCGTTTTGAGTTGTGCCGTCTCGGTGTCGGCCCAGTCTTATAGTGCAGATACGACGATTGTGCAATCGTTGAACCGTTCGATGAACGGCTCTCGGGTGGTACTGCATCAGGATTCAGTACTTGATATGCGTCTTTCCCGTAACAGCGGTGCGCTGAAAATCGATAAAGAGGGAAATATCGCTACGCAAGGATATCGGATACAACTTTTCTCCGATAATAAACGCAATTCTCGGGAAGAAGCCGAATTACGTTCGGACGTTGTTGCCGGAGATATGCCCGAGATACCTATTTATGTAACTTATCTCTCTCCGTTTTGGCGTCTGCGTGTGGGCGATTACCGCACTTATGAAGACGCCAATGCGCAGATGCAAATCTTGAAGAAAAAATTTCCAAAATATTCGGTCGAGATGCGTATCGTCAAGGACGAGATCGTATTGCCGTTGTATAAAGAATAGGTCATGTCTGACAATATACAGAATCTTTCGGACGACCAACGGGTAGAGCTGTTGGCCGGACATTATAGAGCCATACTTGAAATTTTGGGAGAAAATCCCGACCGCGAGGGTTTGCTGAAAACCCCGGTGCGGGCAGCTAAGGCCATGTTGGCGCTTACGTCGGGCTACAAGAAATCTCCCGAAACGATTATCAAGTCGGCTTTGTTTGAAGAAGAGTACGGTTCGCGGGGACAAATGGTCGTCGTGAAAGATATTGAGTTTTATTCGTTTTGCGAGCATCATATATTACCATTTTTCGGGAAAGCCCATATCGGGTATATACCTAACGGCCGTGTAACAGGCCTTAGTAAATTGGCTCGTCTGGTCGATGCGTTTGCACGTCGTTTGCAGTTGCAGGAGCGGCTTACGGCCGAAATCTGCGAGAGTTTGCAGGCGTCGCTCGATGCACTGGGCGTTATTGTTGTAATCGAGTCCCGTCATCTGTGCATGCAAATGCGGGGTGTGGAGAAGCAAGGTGCGGTGACGACGACCAGTTCTTATACGGGGGTCTTTGAAGATTTGTCGAGACGGGAAGAATTTTTCTCGATGATAGGTCGTCGATAAATCTCTCATTTACAAAAGACTTGAATTTTTTTGAATAAAAAAGCCTCTAACTATTTGTACAAATCAAACAATAGCCGTATATTTGCAACCGCAAACGCGAAAATAGCTCAGTTGGTAGAGCATAACCTTGCCAAGGTTAGGGTCGCGGGTTCGAGTCCCGTTTTTCGCTCTAAGGAAAATTCTTTGACATATTGATTTGCGAAAATAGCTCAGTTGGTAGAGCATAACCTTGCCAAGGTTAGGGTCGCGGGTTCGAGTCCCGTTTTTCGCTCTAAGGAAAATTCTTTGACATATTGATTTGCGAAAATAGCTCAGTTGGTAGAGCATAACCTTGCCAAGGTTAGGGTCGCGGGTTCGAGTCCCGTTTTTCGCTCTAAGGAAAATTCTTTGACATATTGATTTGCGAAAATAGCTCAGTTGGTAGAGCATAACCTTGCCAAGGTTAGGGTCGCGGGTT
>OMGY01000044.1_pt1 | contig 125222 bp, 123 predicted proteins | sample 1674461 | NCBI WGS metagenome assembly OMGY01 (sample SAMN05578579, study PRJEB25193) | human gut metagenome | biome: Human Microbiome; feature: human-associated habitat; material: feces | host: Homo sapiens | place: USA:Birmingham | reverse complement strand
ACATCTACTTGATAAATACTAATTTTAAAGTCTTAAATTTTTTCTTAAGATAGAAATATTTAATTGTTACACACTAAGTTCCAGATGTAAACACTTTTTGGCACATCTACTTGATAAATACTAATTTTAAAGTCTTAAATTTTTTCTTAAGATAGAAATATTTAATTGTTACACACTAAGTTCCAGATGTAAACACTTTTTGGTACATCTACTTGACAAATACCAGTTTTAGAGCAAGTAAAAAGAGCAAGCTTAGGTAAAACTAAGTTTGCTCTTTAATTTTAAGATCTTTGATTTTGTCTTATAGCACCATTTCTATATGCTTGAATAAGTTCTTTTAAATCTTTTATATTTTCTCTTATTTCTTTGCCATTATCAGTATCTCCGACAAGTATACGCTTTTGACTTACTTCCGACGCAACACGGTTTGTCTGCATATCTATGCCATTTCGGATAGTATCATCTACTGATTTAAAAGGCTCGTGAGCTGTGAGCATAAGTCCATAGGAGTTATAAATCAGAGTATATCCCGCTATACCTGTTACTTTGTGATATGGTTGAGAGAAACCGCCATCAATAATAATAACCTTGCCATTACATTTAATAGGACTTTCGCCCTCCGTATGATGAATAGGAACATGACCGTTTATAATATGAGCATTTTCGCTTTCTATACCAAACATCTTAAAAATTTTATTTACTATATTTTCATCATTTATAAGCTGATAATAAATATCTTTGACTTCTTTATGCGTTTCATTATCCTCAACAAAATATCTTTCAAAGGTAGTCATTTTATCTCTGCCATATAAAGGAGAATCTGGACCATTCCACAAAAACCATAAAATATCTCTGCCAAGTTGTTTTTCTTCCTCATCAACAGCGAAAAAGGCTTTTCTTGCAGAGCGTTCGAGTTGGTTATATAAATCTTTTCCACATAAATCCTTGCCAAAAAGATTTATCATTCTGAAAGTGCCATCACTATTCATAGGTATACAGCCATGAAATAAGAGATTATCGTTGCATACTTTATATAAACCTCCTTTTTGCAGTAATAGATTAATATGCTTTTTTAGTTTTGAACAGTGCATAAAGGAGCTTGCAAGCTTGTCTATAACAAGCTGTTCTTCGTCTGTAAGCTTATATGGATTATCTAAGCTGATTGTAGGAAAATTGCAATCGAGCATATCATATTCTTTTCCGTCAATAGCAACAGTGCCGTTTTGTAGATTAATTTTATCAAGCAGACATCTGTTATCCATTTTATACTCAGGGTGTTTCTTGATTAACTGCCCTTCGAGCTTAAATTGAATGATAGTTATTGCTTTTTGCATTTTCATAGCAAGCTTGGTTTGAGTATCCATATCATTACTATGCCTACTGCGAATAGCAAATTGTGTACAGGAATCATCTGCATATGTTTCCATTGCAAAAAGCACTAAAGGCATCATACTGATACCATAACCATTTTCAAGCACAGAAAGATTATCATATAGCAAACTGGTTCTTACTATATTAGCAATGCAAGCGGTTTGACCAGCAAAAGCACCCATCCATAGTACATCGTGATTTCCCCATTGAATATCAAGAGAATGGTAACTCATAAGGCTATCCATAACAAAATGAGAACCATAGCCTCTATCGTAAATATCGCCTATAATATGCAAATGGTCAATAACAAGTCTTTGAATAAGGTTTGATATATCGACGATAAAATCATCAGCACAACCAATTTCTATAATTGTATTTATAATCTCATCGTAATAAGCTTTTTTATTAAGGACTTCTTTTTTCTCAGTTATAAGTTCCTCAATAACATATCTGAAATTTTCAGGCATAGCCTTTCGCACTTTAGAACGAGTATACTTTGACGAAACAATTTGACAGACAGAAACAAGTCTATATAATGTTGTACGATACCAGCTGCTATCTGCCTTGCCAATAGATTTAATATACTGCAATTTTTCAGAGGGATAATATATCAATGATGCTAAATCTTCCTTTTGGTCATCGAAAAGTGTATCACCGAATACATCATCAATCTTTTTCATAACCGCTCCCGAACCATTACGCAGTACATGAGAAAAAGCTTTATATTCGCCATGAATATCCGAAAGAAAATGCTCTGTACCCTTAGGAAGATTAAGAATTGACTGCAAATTTATAATTTCGGTTGCTGCACTGTCTATATTAGGGTACTGCTTAGATAAACATTCAAGAAATTTTAATTTTTCCATAAGTTCACCGCCATTGCTTTTTAATATATTATATTATTTGCAAGTCGATTTTTCAATATTAAGCACAAAAAAGCTTGTCTGTTTATGTAGACAAGCTTTCTGAATATTAATAGTTATTACTTTTTTTAACCATATCTTTTAAAGCACTCGGGTGGAATAATATAAGCAGTGGGAAAAGTTCAAGTCTTCCTGCGAGCATATCAAACATAAGAACATATTTTGAGAATGGACCAAATACTGAAAAATTCTGAGTAGGGCCAACAAGCTCTAAACCCGGACCTATGTTATTGATTGTTGCAGTGACAGCAGTAAACGATGTAACCAAGCCTATATTTTCAAAAGAAATAGCAAACACTGAAAATGCAAAAATAACCATAAATGTAATAAAATATACATTAGTTGCACGAACAACATCATGTTCAACAGGCTTGCCATCAATCTTAATTTTTCGTACACTTCGTGGGTGAATATAGGAATTAAGTTCTTTAACTACTGTTTTAATTAGTATCATAATACGAGATACCTTTATACCACCACCAGTGCTTCCCGAACAAGCACCTATAAACATAAGTAGTACAAGTATAATTTTTGATGTTTCAGGCCATATATCGAAGTCAACAGATGAGAAACCTGTTGTTGTAATGATAGAACCAACCTGAAAAGTGGCATGTCTTAATGCGTCAAAAGCATTTGAGAAAAGATTAAGAATATTAAAGAAGATTATAGCCGTAGAAATACCTATAATTATAAAATAATATCTTACTTCTTCCATAAGCAAGCTCTTTTTCCATTGTTTAAGCAAAATAAAGTAGTAAGCATTAAAATTAACACCAAAGAGAATCATAAATATAGTAACAACCCATTGTATATATGGAGAATAACTCATAATACTATCATTCTTTATGCCAAAGCCACCAGTACCAGCAGTTCCGAAAGATGTAGTTATTGCATCAAAGATAGGCATTTGACCTGCAATCAGAAGTATAATTTCTATAAATGTCATTCCTATATATATTATGTAAAGAAGTCTTGCAGTTGTTTTAATCTTAGGAACAAGCTTACCCACAGATGGACCAGGGCTTTCTGCTCTCATAAGATTAAAGTTAGAACCGCCACTCAATGGGATAATCGCAAGAAGAAACACTAAAACCCCCATACCGCCTATCCAGTGAGTAAGGCTTCGCCAAAATATATTGCAATAGGAGAGAGACTCTACATCAGAAAGAATACTTGCACCAGTAGTAGTAAAACCTGATATAGTTTCAAATAGAGCGTCTGTAAATGACGGAATTTCTTGGGTTATAACAAAGGGCAAACAGCCCATGATACTTAAAACTATCCAACTTAAAGAAGTAGCTACACAACCCTCTTTCAGATAAAAAACATGGCTTTCAGGTTTTTTATGTGTTGAGATAAATCCAATAATAGCACATATACATAAAACAGATAAATAAGAGAGCAAGCCTTTATATTCTCCATACACAAGAGCAACTATACATGGAAGAACCATCAATGCGGCTTCCATTTTCAGAACTAAGCCTAAAATATATCGTATAATCGAAGTGTTCATATAAATACCTTCCTGTTATCAAAAATATAACCTTTAATCTTTTAGAATATCCTGAATATCATTAAAGCCTGTATGAGTAGTAACTATCATAACAGTATCTCCAACATGGATAGAATCCTGACCACTTGGAATAGTTATAACGCCATTTCTATTTATAAATGCGATTAAGATATTATTTTTTAGATTTAGGTTCATAATTTCAGTATCAGTAACAGCTGAAGGTTCATATATGCTAAATTCAATAGCTTCTACCTGAGAATTAAACATATGATAGAGAGTTTCTATATTGCTATTATTCATCGAATTTTTCTTTGCACGAACATATGCAACGATTGTTTCAGAGGTTATGTACTTAGGATAGAGAATACTGCCAAGATTTAGGTCATCTATAACATTCATAAAAGCATTACGATTTATTTTTGTTATAACCTTAGCATTAGAAATTTTGCTTGCGTAAAGAGTCAAGAAAATATTTTCTTCATCAATGCCAGTGAGCGGTATGAATGATTTACAAGTGGAAATACCTTCTTCTTTTAGAAGTTCTTCGTTTGTACCATCACCATTTATTATAGTTGCTTTAGGGAGTAGTATGCTGAGTTCCTCACAGCGTTCTTTGTTTTGTTCTATAATTTTTACCGAAATTCCCATATTACTTAAAATTTTTGCAAGATAAAAAGCGGTCTTTCCACCGCCTATAATCATAGTATCCTTAACCTGATTTGTTCTGAAACCTATCTGTTTGAGAAATTTTATAGTTTCTCGTCTTGTAGCTGCAAAAGAAATTTTATCGCCTTTATGAAGCGTTACATTACCTGATGGAATAATAATCTTTCCATCTCGCTCTATTGCACATATAAGGAATTTAGCATTCAGGCTTTTACTTACCTGTGCAATAGATTTATTATCTAACAAATTATCTTCAGGAATTTGAATCTTAATAAGCTGAGCCTGTCCATGAGCAAAAGAATTAACCTCGAGAGCGGTGGGGAGGCAAAGTATATGTGTAGCTTCCTTAGCTGTTTCAAGGTCGGGATTTATAATCATAGCAAGACCAAGTCTTTCTCGAAGATAATTGCTCTCCTCGCTATAATCGGGATTTCTTACTCGTGCAATAGCTGAGCAATTACCAACTTGTTTTGCTACGGTACAGCAGAGCAAATTAAGTTCGTCTGAACCAGTAACCGCAATTATAAGGTCAGTATTTTCTATTCCAGCTTCTTGCTGAACGCTATAACTTGCACCATTTCCAACAATCCCCATAATATCATAAAGATTTGTATAGTTTTGAATTTTTTGTGGATTTTTGTCTATTATGGTTATATCGTGACCTTCTCTTACTAATTGCTCTACGAGAGCTGCACCAACTTTTCCACAGCCCACTATTATAATATTAAGACCGTTTTTGCTATGGTGTATGTTGCTAATCATTTTAAAGATACTCCTTTTATTATATAAAATACATACACGAATACTATACCATTATATTCAGTAAAAGTCATCATTTTTCTGAAATTTATATATTTAAAAAAATAAGTGTATTAAATACAAATTTATTTAATCTTCTTATAGTGAAGGGTTTGAAAATGTTAATATCCTTATTGATGAGTTAAAGAAATATATTGACTGCTACAACGAAAAATTACCTTAAACTAAAAGGAATGAGTTCGGCATAATACCAAACTCATTCGCTAATAATTTAATATTTAATTTTACTAAACTTTTGGATTTACTTCAAAATAAATTTAGCGGAGATGTATATAGATAATGGGGATATTAGAAAGATTATATTATTTATTGAAGCTGAATGCGGAGATACCTGGGTATACTGCACTTTCGCCAAGTTCCTCTTCAATTCTGAGAAGTTGATTATATTTTGCAACTCTTTCCGAACGACTTGGAGCACCTGTCTTGATTTGGCAAGTATTAAGAGCGACAGCAAGGTCTGAGATTGTTGTATCTGCTGTTTCACCTGAACGGTGTGAAGAAATTGCTGTGTAACCAGCCTTATGTGCCATTTTGATAGCTTCAAGTGTTTCAGAAACTGAACCAATTTGGTTAAGCTTAATGAGAATAGAATTACCACACTTATTGTCAATACCTTTCTTGAGCCTTTCTGTATTTGTTACAAAGAGGTCATCACCAACAAGCTGAACCTTGTTGCCAATCTCTGCTGTAAGAAGTTTCCAGCCTTCCCAGTCTTCTTCGTCAAGAGCATCTTCTATAGATACGATAGGATATTTCTCAACAAGCTTTTTCCAATGCTCGATAAGTTCTGCTGATGTAAACTTTGTACCTGCCTTTGGAAGAATATATTCACCCTTCTTTTCGCCTTTCCATTCGCTGGAGGCTGCGTCCATAGCAATCATAAAATCCTTGCCTGGTTCATAACCTGCATTCTTAACAGCTTCCAGAATGTACTGAATAGCTTCTTCATCGCTTGCAAGGTCAGGAGCGAAACCGCCTTCATCGCCAACAGATGTTGCAAGACCCTTAGACTTGAGAAGTGCTGCGAGTGCGTGAAAAACTTCTGCACACCAACGGAGTGCTTCTTTAAAGTTTGGAGCACCAACAGGCATAATCATAAATTCCTGAACATCAACTGTGTTAGCTGCATGAGCACCACCATTGAGAATGTTCATCATAGGAACAGGAAGACGGTTGCCTGAGATACCGCCAAGGAATCTATAAAGTGGAATATCCATAGCTGTTGCTGCTGCTCTTGCTGTTGCAATAGAAACCGCAAGAATAGCATTAGCACCAAGATTAGACTTATCCTTTGTTCCGTCAGCCTTGAGCATAGCTCCGTCAACTGCATAAATATCAGAAGCATTAAGTCCCTTGATAACATCGTTTATAACTGTATTTATATTATTTACTGCCTTAGAAACACCTTTGCCGAGGTATCTTGATTTATCGCCATCTCTAAGCTCTAATGCCTCAAATTCTCCTGTTGATGCACCGCTTGGAGCTGTGCCTCTTGCAACGGTACCGTCAGTGAGAGTAACCTCTGCTTCTACTGTTGGATTTCCTCTTGAATCAAGAATTTCTCTTCCGATAACCTTTTCAATTTCTAAATAACTCATTAGTTAAATCTCCTTTGACATCAGATAAGTTAGTATATTCTAACCGAATTTATAATAGCACCTCTATTTTAGTTTGTCAACCCTAACTCGAGCTTTTTATACGCAATTTGCAATCTTTTTTATTTATTAGGCAAAAACTTTATTTGTCAGCAGTTGACTTTATCTATTCAATTTGTTATATTTAGAAGTGAAATTCTAATGAAAATTAAACAATTTCAGAATAAAATTTATACAGAAATGAGATGCCTATTATGAGAACTTATATTGTACAGATTGCTGATAAAACAGTACATTTGACTTGTGAAGAAAAACTTGAAAATGCTGTTCGTTCTTTGGCTGAAGTTATAGCTCAGCTCAATTCTCAGAAGGATATTTTTAATGAGGATTTTACTCTTTGTGCAGGTTGGTCTTATTATTATTTTAAGAAAGAAGATGATTATTGGGATATTCTTGCTCCTGATTTTCATCGTGACCCACATAATACAAGGACAAATAATCTTACAATACCGCTTATGGTGCAAAATTTTCAGAGCGAGGCTATGCACACAGCTGGTATACAGGTTGTTCCAGGCACTATGCCTATAACCTTTAAGCATAAAATGCTCGTGCTTAAAGATGCTCTTACTGCAAAAGATGTTTATTTTTCACGCTCAGAGCCTGAGAATGCTGATGATTCTGGCTGGTATCTTGGCGTTATGGGTGATGACGAATCTCAGCATGAGCCTGGTGATTATGCTGAGATTCAGACTTGCGAGCTTCTAAAATTCAGACCACTTTCTGTTCGTATTCTTTGTATGCCTGTTGGTACACTTGCTGTTTTTGACGGCAACAAGATGACTGCACTTGTAGACAAGGACAATAATCCTCTTAAATTCTCTACTGACGGAAACGAAAATAAAGGAAGAACAGAAACAAATGTATAAGCTTATTAAAACAAACGGTTCTGCCAGGCTTGGCTCTTTTACAACTGCACATGGAGAGGTTCAGACACCTGGTTTTATGAATGTTGCCACCTGTGGTGCGATAAAGGGTGCTTTATCTGCACTTGACTTAAAGGAACTTCGCTGTCAGGTTCAGCTATGTAATACTTATCATTTACATTTGCGTCCAGGCGATGAGAATATTAAAAAACTTGGCGGACTTCATAAATTTACCCGTTGGGCTGGACCTATTCTTACAGATAGTGGTGGATTTCAGGTTTTCTCACTTGCAAAGCTAAGAAACATAACCGAAGAGGGAGTAACATTTTCTTCTCATATTGATGGACATAGAATTTTCATGGGTCCGGAAGAAAGCATGACTATTCAATCCAATCTCGGTTCTGATATTGCTATGGCTTTTGATGAATGTATTGAAAACCCCGCCGAATATAATTATACAAAAAATTCCTGCGACAGAACTTATCGCTGGCTTGTTCGCTGTAAGAAAAAAATGGCAGAGCTTAATTCAAGAGAAGATACTATAAATAAACAACAACAGCTTTTTGGAATAAATCAGGGTTCAACCTATGAGGATATAAGAATCGAGCATATGAAAGCTATAAGTGAGCTTGACCTTGATGGCTATGCTATTGGAGGTCTTGCTGTTGGTGAAAGTGCAGAAGAAATGTACCGCATAATTGAAACAGTTGAGCCTTATGCTCCCAAAAATAAGGTTCGATATCTTATGGGTGTTGGAACTCCTGTAAACATTCTTGAGGCTGTAAGGCGTGGAGTTGACCTTTTCGATTGTGTTATGCCATCAAGAAATGCTCGACACGCACATCTTTTTACTTGGAGTGGCAGAATGAATATGTTCAACGAGAAATATGCTCTTGATGATTCACCTGTTGATTCACAGTGTGATTGTCCTCTTTGCAAGAATTTCTCTCGTGCATATCTTAGACATCTTTTCAAAAGTGGAGAAATGCTTGCTATGCGACTGGCAGTTATTCATAATATTTATTTCTACAATACCCTTATGATTAAAATTCGTGAAGCCCTTAAAAATGACGAATTTGACAAATTTTATAATGAATATGTAGAAATTATAGGCAGACGAATCTGACATATTTCACTTGCATATTACTGATTAAATTGATATAATATCATTATTAGTCTTTGCGAAATTTGAAAAATATTCCACTGGACTTTTTGAAATCGAAAGGAATGTAAAAGAATGAATTTTAATTTTTTACTTGATAATGCTGCTTCTTCCGCAGATGCAGCTCAACAACAAAATCCAGGTCAAATCTGGATGCTTTTGGGTATGTATGCTCTCCTTGCTCTTGCTATTTATTTCTTTATCTTCCGTCCTAATAAGAAGAAAAAGAAGGCAGAGGAAGAAATGAAAAACAGCCTTGAAGTAGGTGATGATATTACAACCATTGGTGGCATTATGGGTCGTGTTGTTTCTATTAAGGACGATGACTCTATTGTTATTGAAACAGCAAGTGACCGTTCAAGACTTAGAATCAAAAGATGGGCTATCTCTACTATTGATACAGAAAAGAACCCTGAGTCTAAGAAAGAGGAAGCCAAATCTGAAAAAACTGAAGAGTCTAAGAAAAAGAAAACATTCTTTGGTAAAAAAGACGAGAATTAATTTTTATAATAACAGCATATCATATTAACAAAACCTCCTGAATACAATTAGAATATAATTGTTTCGGGAGGTTTTTTTGTGAGAAAAGAAAAGTCGCAACAAATTACAATAAAAATTATGGCTAGAGCTGTCATTTTTGGCGGATTATTTGGTGGTGTTATGCTGATATTGATGTTGTTTTTAAGTTCATTTTTTGTGCTTAAAATGAAATCCTTATCGCAAACGGCAGTATTTGCGGCGGCGATTATATCCTCCTGCATATCGGCATTTTTAGCAGGTTTTCTTGCCTCACGCATACTCAAGGCTCGTGGAATTATTGTTGGTGCATTATCGGCTCTGCTCTTATTTATAATTGTGTTACTCACAGGAACAATTATTTCATCAGATTCTATAAATCTTGATACGCTTATGAGATTTGCGGCAATGATTTTATCAGGCTCATTCGGCGGAATACTTGGTGTAAATCGCCGTCCTCGTCGCCGTTAGTATAAAGGGGTTCATAGTAGATTTTAAACTTATAATCTTTATAGAATTCATATTAATAAAAAAGTTTCGCTTAAATCCGTTTAAAGACCTAAGCGAAACTTTTGTTATTTTTTAAATTTATTATTATTTTTTAACCTCGAGAACAGCACCTCTGTTACCAGATGTTACAAGAGAAGCATATCTTGCGAGATAGCCTGTTGTAATTTTAGGTTCTCTTGGAGTCCAAGCCTTACGGCGTTCTTCAAGTTCTTCATCAGAAAGGCGAACATTGATTGTGTTTGCAGGAATATCAATGTCTATAATATCGCCATTCTTTATGAGGGCAATATTTCCGCCGACAGCAGCTTCAGGAGATACATGACCGATAGCTGCACCACGAGTAGCACCAGAGAAGCGTCCGTCTGTGATGAGGGCAACTGTGCTGCCAAGTCCTCTACCCATAATAGCAGATGTAGGATTGAGCATTTCACGCATACCAGGACCACCCTTAGGACCTTCATAACGGATAACAACAACATCACCATCTACAATTTCACCGCCATTGATAGCAGCCATAGCATCCTCTTCGCAATCATAAACCTTTGCTGGGCCTGAATGTACAAGCATTTCAGGAGCGACAGCAGAACGCTTAACAACACATGAATCAGGAGCAAGGTTGCCCTTAAGAACTGCAATACCACCAGTTTTTGAATAAGGATTGTCAGAATGACGGATAATATCAGGATTCTTATTAACAGCGTTTGCGATATTTTCTGCAACAGTTTTGCCTGTGCAAGTGATAATATCAGTTTTGAGCAAGCCAAGCTTGTCAATTTCTTTCATAACAGCGTAGATGCCGCCTGCCTCGTTAAGTTCTTCCATATAGTGGCTGCCAGCAGGAGCAAGGTGGCAGATGTTAGGAGTTTTTTCACTGATTGCATTAGCCATATCAAGGTCAAGCTCAATGTCACATTCGTGAGCGATAGCTGGAAGATGAAGCATAGAGTTTGTACTACAACCAAGAGCCATATCCATTGTGAGAGCGTTCTTGAATGCGTCAAGTGTCATAATGTCACGAGGCTTAATATCCTTGCGGAGAAGCTCCATAACCTGCATACCTGCGTGTTTAGCAAGCTGAATTCTTTCTGAATATACAGCAGGGATAGTACCATTGCCACGAAGTCCCATACCGAGAACCTCGGTAAGGCAGTTCATAGAGTTAGCTGTGTACATACCTGAGCAAGAGCCACAGGTTGGACAGACTTTATTTTCAAACTCTTCAAGCTTTTCAGCGGAGATTTTTCCGGCATTATAAGAGCCAACAGCCTCAAACATACTTGAAAGGCTTCTCTTGCAACCATCAACAAGACCAGCAAGCATAGGACCGCCACTGACAAAGATAGTTGGAATATTAACACGAGCAGCAGCCATAAGTAAGCCAGGAACATTCTTATCGCAGTTAGGAACCATAACAAGAGCATCTAAACCGTGAGCCATAGCCATAGCTTCTGTTGAATCGGCAATAAGGTCACGAGTTACAAGGGAATACTTCATACCTTCATGTCCCATGGCGATACCATCACATACAGCGATAGCCGGAAAAACAACCGGAGTACCGCCAGCCATAGCAACACCCTGCTTAACAGCGTCTACGATTTTGTCTATGTTCATATGACCTGGAACGATTTCGTTATATGAACTTACAATACCAATAAGAGGTTGTGCGATTTCTTCGTTAGTCATACCAAGTGCGTGGAGCAACGACCTTCTTGGAGCCCAATCAACACCATTATTAAGCTTATCACTTTTCATTTGGATAACCTACTTTCTTAAATGAAATTCATAGATATATTATAATCTTTTTTTATGTAGGTGTCAACGAAAGCTTTCTAATATCACTATGCCAATGTTAATAACATTTTTGAAATAAATACCTGGGGCTGTTTTTTCACAGCTCCATTTTTCGTCTACTTATTCATTAACATTTTGTTTACTCATTCAAAGCCACTGTTCCTTTGAATTTATGTGCTTGCAAAACCATAGAGTGTAGAGTATAATATTAAAAGATATACTTATAGATTGGAGATGCACAATATGACAACAATAGAAAATGAAATAGTAAACTTAGTTGATGATATTATTGCAGACTATGATAAAGGTCGTTCTATTGATAAAATCAATACTTTTAGTCAACCTGATAAAGAGGTTGTTATTGATATTGTAAATAAGCTTCAGAAAATTATTTTTTCAGGCTACTTCAAGAATAAATCATATCACAGTTATACTCTAAAGAATAATGTTACCATGCTTCTTGAAGATGTTCTCTATAATCTTTGTAAGCAGATTTCATTAGTGCTTAAATATTCCAAAGATTACAAAGACCTCAACGAAAGCAGCCTTTATGCAGAATCTCAGAAAATTGCCCTTACATTTCTGAAGAAAATACCGCATATAAGAGAATATATAGAAACAGATGTTCAGGCAGCATTTGAGGGCGACCCTGCGGCATTTAATAAAGAGGAAATTATTATTTCATATCCTGGATTATATGCAATATTTATAAATAGAATTGCACATGAGCTTTATAAGCTTTCTGTACCGCTTATTCCGAGAATGATGACCGAATATGCCCATAGCAAGACAGGTATAGACATTCACCCAGGTGCAGAAATCGGGAAATATTTCTTTATTGATCACGGAACTGGCATCGTTATCGGAGAAACTACAATTATAGGTGATAATGTAAAGGTTTATCAAGGTGTTACTCTTGGTGCATTATCTACAAGAGGTGGACAAAAACTCAAAAATAAAAAGCGTCACCCAACAATTGAAGATAATGTAACAATCTACTCTGGAGCATCAATTCTTGGTGGAGAAACAGTTGTTGGCAAAGATGTTGTTGTCGGCGGTAATGCTTTCATTACGAAATCTATTCAAGCTGGAGCAAGAGTAAGCATAAAGAATCAAGAATTAAGCTGTAATTATGATGCAGAACATCCTGTTGAAAGAGCAGAGCTTGAACAAGACGAAAGCTGGTATTATGTCATATAAATTTATATATTGAATAGGATATCTAAGATAACAGTGTTATATAATACTGTTATCTTTTTTTTTTTGAGGTAAAATGAATTGTTGTTTATATAAAAAGAAATTTTGAATATAATAAGGAATAGCATTCAAACTTGGGTAAAAGATGAATGACTTTCTTCAAGAGATACAACAGAACACATTGAAACTATTTATGTTTGAGTATGTCGATTTTTTACATAACTATTGTATTCGATAAAAACAAAACTGACTCCGTTTGAAAAACGAAATCAGTTTGTTGCTTAAAATTTAAATTTCTACATCAAATGGATTCTTTTTGTATTATCTGCACAATCTGGGGCAGGTCATTATATGAGGAGGTTAATCATTATAGTAAAGATTTGTTTTCTTTTCTTTATCAAAAATATGTAATGCCTTGTTATTAAAACCAACTGTAATTTTATCCCCAGGTTGATAGAAGATAGATTCGGCATCTGCGTCAAGAGCAGGGATACGAATTGCAGTATCCTTATTATCAATATAAGCGTGAAGATGAACTTCGTTGCCAAGCATTTCGCTTACTTCTACGATAGTATCAACAGATAATTGACTGCCTTGTGGTACTATTGCAAGATTTTCAGCTCTTACACCGAGTGTTACTGGCATAGACTTAACATTATTTTTAGTGTAGACCTCTTGCATTTTGTCATTAAGTCTAATAACCATACCTAATAATTTTACAGAATATCCATTTTCATCTTTAATAAGCTCTGCATCAAAGAAATTCATTTGAGGTGTTCCTATAAAGCCTGCAACAAATATATTTCTTGGGAAGTGGAATACTTCTATTGGAGTTCCAACCTGTTGAATAAAGCCATCTTTCATGATAACTATTCTATCACCGAGTGTCATAGCCTCAACTTGGTCATGAGTAACATAAATAAATGTTGTACCCAATCTTTGATGAAGTTTTGAAATTTCTGTTCTTGTTTGAGCTCTCAATTTTGCATCAAGATTAGAGAGAGGTTCGTCAAGCAAGAAAACCTTTGGGTCACGAACTATTGCGCGTCCAATAGCTACACGCTGACGCTGACCGCCTGAGAGAGCCTTTGGCTTTCTTTGCAGAAACTCAGTAATTCCAAGGATTTCTGCTGCTTCTCTAACTCGTTTGTCAATTTCTTCACGAGGTACTTTTCTTAGTTTTATTGAAAAAGCCATATTATTATAAACTGTCATATGAGGATAAAGTGCATAGTTTTGGAAAACCATAGCAATATCTCTATCTTTTGGAGCAACATTATTAACAAGTGTATCACCTATATATAATTCACCATCGGTAATGCTTTCAAGACCGGCAACCATTCTCAAGGTGGTTGATTTTCCACATCCTGATGGTCCGACGAATACAACAAATTCTTTGTCCTTTATATTGAGATTAAAATCGTGAACAGCTACTACATTGCCGTCATAAACCTTTTTTATATTGCGGAATGACAAATCTGCCATTATAAATCTCCTTCTTTCGTTTTATTATGAGGGGTTATTACATATTTTTCAATCTGTGGCCATGAATTAAATGACGCTGTAAAGCTCATTATTGAGAAACCAAATACTATTGGCAGAAACAATCCTACTGGAAAGTAGCCTATTGCTACAAATATAATTACTGCCTGAACTATCATTGTAATAAGAGTTCCAAATGGTTTTATGAGATATAGCGCCAAAGCATTCCTTATTATCTGCTTAAGTGATAGGTCAACAGACGCTATCATAACATATACATAATTGGAAATCGCAAAGAACATTATCGCAACCGCCAAAACCAACGCTACAAGAATAGCTGAGAATGTAGAATTATCTATCAGCTTTGAGTAAACACCTATTGCAACATATGCAAGAGCTATAAATGCAAGCTGAATTGCTGCAAAAGCTGTATTTTTCTTCCATTCTTGCTTAAAGCCTTTCATAAAATCGTCTATTACATATGCTTGCTCATCTCTTGCAAAACGGCTCATAACTCTTGTTAAACCGCCGATTGCGGCAGGGATTGTAACTATCGGAATACAAAAAAGTATAAATAGAAGATTTGCTCCGATTATACGCCAAAAGGCTTCATAAAAAAGCATAAGATATAGAGTTATTCTGTGCTTAGGATAGCGTGTTTTTTTATCATAATCTTTCTGTGGTGCTTTATCCTTTGCGAGTATCATAATTGCTTCATTCCTTTTTATAATTTATTATTTAATAGCACCATCAACAACACCCTTGATAATCTTCTTTTGTGCGATAAGATAGAAGATAACAACTGGCAACATTGAAAGTATGAGTGCGGCTGTCGCAATATCCCAGCTACTTGTAAATGTGCTGAAGAATTTACTTGTCTGAAGTGGAAGTGTATACCATGATTGTTCTTTGAGAACAAGGCTTGGTAAGAGATAGTCATTCCAAATCCACATAATCTGAAGAATTGCAACAGTTGTGTTTATAGGAGAGAGAAGAGGGAAGACTATTTTCCAGAAAGTCTTAAACATACTACAGCCGTCAATCATAGCAGCTTCTTCAAGCTCCTCTGGAACCCCTTTTATAAATCCGTGATATAGCATAATTGCCATACTACAGCCAAAGCCAAGATAAGTAAATACTAAGCCAAAAGGATTAAGTATATTAAGACCGTTAAGCGCAAATGTTGCATCACCAAATGTTATTGAAAAAATTTCTTTGCTTCCCATAATAGACATAAGAGGGAGCATTACACACTGGAAAGGTATCAAAAGTGCAACTGCAAAAAGAATAAACATAAGCTTTGAAATTTTTGTTTTATATCTGACAAGAACCCATGCTGCCATTGAAGAAAATAGTAATATCAGAGCTGTAGAAACTACTGTTATCCATACAGAGTTCCAAAGAGAATTGAAGAAATTCATTTTCTCCATAGCTTTTGGGTAGTTATCAAATATAAATGGATTTGGCCAACCCAAAACATCTGTGAGTATACCTTTTTGATTCTTGAAAGAGTCCATTAAAAGTATAAAAATAGGAAGCAAAAATAAAATCGCTACTAAAAAGCCTATTACTATTTTCAGATATTTAAAGAATTTATTTTCACCTGTCATGTTTCTACCTCCGCTTTCTTAGTAGCGATAAGCTGAATTATAGAGATTGTTGCAACTGAAATAAGGAAGATTACAGCCTTAGCCTGTGCATAGCCTGTTTGGTTAGAAACAAATGCGGAGTTATAAATATTTAGTGCAAGCATCTCATTGCAGTGGTTAGGACCGCCCTTTGTTAGTGCAAGGTTTTGGTCAAAAAGCTTAAATGAGTTTGAAAGCATAAGGAAAAGACCAACTGTAAATGCAGGAACAACCATAGGAATAGTTATGCTAAAGAGCCTTCTCCAGCCACCTGCACCGTCTATCGCAGAAGCTTCTATAACGCTGTCTGGAATATTCTGTATTGCGGCAATATAAATAATCATCATATATCCGCCCATCTGCCAGACCATAACTATAAGCAATGCGAAAAATCCTGTTGTGCTGTCTGTCAGCCAGTTACGGAAAAATTCCATTCCTGTGGCTGTATAAATTGCATTAAAAACCTGCTTAAAGATAAACTGCCATGCAAAGCCCAAAAGCAAACCGCCTATAAGGTTAGGCATAAAGAATATCCCTCTGAGTAGAGTTGCTCCACGGAATTTCTTTGTTACAAGAAGTGCCAGTGCAAAGCCCACTACATTGATACATATAACAGCTGTTATAGCAAAAAGAGCTGTGTAACCAAAAGAATACCAGAAATTGGAATTATCATTTGTAAAAAGCTTAATATAATTTTCAAAACCTATGAAATTAGCGTTTCCTGAACCTTTCCAATCTGTTAATGAATAGTAGATACCTATAACTGTAGGAATTAGAACTACTATTGCAAAGGAAATCAAACATGGTGCAAGAAAAAGCCAAAAACCCAATTTGGAGCGTTTCATAATATTGTTTCCTCCATTTCTTAAAAAGCAAAAAGGGACGCGATAGACCTATCCACCGCACCCCTTTTAATAATTATTATAAATTTATTATGTCGGTTTATTGCTTCGTACTAATTATTTTTTAGCTTCTGCCCAGCCATCTTGAGCTGTTTTTACAACTTCGTCCCAAGTTTTTTCTCCAGAGATATATGCCTGAACTGCTGCACCGAATACATTCTGTCCCCAACCATCAGGTGTACCCTTGAATACTGCGTTAACTACCTTGCCAGAGGAGCTGAGGTCTACAACTGCCTTTGAAAGTGGGTCTGATGGTGCGAGGTCACCATAGTTATCAAACACTGGAATAAATCCAAAGCTATTTACAACTATATCCTTACCTTCATCACTCTGATAGAGCCAGTTAAGGAAATCTTTTGCAGCAGTCTTTTCAGCATCGCTTGCCTTAGAATTAACTGTCCAATATTGAGAAAGGATAGAAATCATAGCAGCATCTTGATTATCTCCACCGATAGGCATAGGAAGAAGTGTGAGATTTTTAGCTGTTTCTTCGTCAATCTTATTGATTTCATTGTATGCCCAGTTACCCTGCTGAATAACTGCAACCTTACCTGTTGAAATATCAGGGATAGCATTACCTGAATATGTATAGGTTACTGCACCCTTCTTATTGTCTGCAAACTCAGAATATTTGAGCATCATATCAGTATAATCTTTGTATGTATCAGCATATTTCATTTCGACTGTCTTTGAATTATATGCCTTGAATGGGTCGCCTTCAAATTCAGGAGTGAGGAAAATATTTTCTGCGTGGTCACCAAGAACCCATGTTTCTGCACCCTGAACGGCTGTTACAGCTTTAAGATTCTTACAGCTATCTACATTTGAAAGAGAACCGTCCTTGATTTTCGCATCAAGCTTTGAGAATGCGTCATCAAAATCCTTCATAGATTTAAGATTTGAAATATCAATGCCTGCATCGTCAAAAATCTTCTTGTTGGCAACAAGTCCAAGTCCCTCTGTTGAAACTGGTAAGCCATAGACCTTACCATCAACTGTCAGAAGGTCAAGAGAACCTTTTGTTGCGTGACTAACCCATGGTTGGTCGCTAAGGTCTTCAAGATAATCCTTATAAACTTCATATTCAGATGGACCAATAGCATTAAAAATAGTTGGCATTGTACCTGCGGACATATCTGCCTTAAGGACTGTGCCAATATCTGTGCCAGCACCGATTGACTGATATGTAATAGTTACATTTGGAGCTACACTCTTATATTTTTCGATAGCTTTTCCAAGCTGTTCATCAATTTCTGCCTTAAATTGCTTAATAGTAACAGTTACAGGCTCATTAGAAGATGACTTGGAATCTGTGCTACTTGCAGTTGAGCTTCCTCCTGTACTTGTACTATCACTTTTAGAAACGCTACATCCTGCCAGAGCTGCTGTGGAACAAATAGATGCTACGAGTAATGCTGCTAAGATTTTCTTTACTTTCATTGGTTTTTCTCTCCTTGTTAAAAAAATTTTTTGCAAGTAAAGTTTATTTTACTTTACCGCACCCATTGCTAAAATTATAGTTTATTTAAACTATAAAAGTCAATCTATTTAAAAATTTTTATATATTTTCTATGTTCAGAGCTAAAAAGCAAAGCAAAACTAATGCTTTTTCTCTGTTTTGCTGAAAAAATTTATATTATTACTAAATAAAAAGTTCTTTATTTATGCAATTTGTTCAGCAAATGACATAAATATACTCAGAATATAGCAAGAATATATTTAATATAAACATATTTTATTATTTTGTTTTTTAAAAATTGCCATTATTCACATACGATATTTGACATAACCATTTTGAAATGCTATTATTTTATAAAATATTAAAGGAAGTGCATATATGATTATTGATATTCATACTCATATAGGTTTGGCATCAGATTTTAATTTATCTGAAGAAGATGTTCTATATTCTATGAAGGCTTATAATATTGATTATTCAATTATTTCAAACATTGATGCTGTTGAATACTACCCTGATTTAACAGAGATACCGATTGAAATGCAGAAATCACAGTTTGAATGTCTTAATGATTGTATTAAAATAGCAAGAAAAAATTCCAATAAATTAGGTGTGGCATTTTGGTTTAAACCACACACAGAAAGGCTCACTCAAGAAATTAAAGATACTGTAAAAGCTAATCTTGACATAATCAAAGCTCTAAAGCTTCACCCTTATTATAGTAAGACATCGACGGATAGTCCTGAAGTTGAAGAATATCTCCGTTTTGCAGAGGAACTTAATCTGCCTATAATAATCCATACTGGCGGCTGTAAGGAGGCAGAACCTATCACTGTATATAACGCAGCAAAGAAGTTTCCTAAGGTTAAGTTTATTATGGCTCATATGGGGCTTGGCAGTGATAATTCAGAGGCTATAAAACTTATAAGCAGTTTACCAAATTTATATGGTGATACTGCGTGGGTACCAATTAAAAGTGCAATTTCTCTTATAAAGAATTCCTCATCAGAAAAGCTATTCTTTGGCAGCGACAATCCGATAGATGGTAAAGACACCTATCTCCATAATAAAACTGGCGACCGTAGTCTTTATCAGGAATATTTTAATGAACTTAAAGAACTTATTTCCGAGAATGACTACAATAATATTATGTATAAAAATGCGTTAAGGGTATTTAATCTTCCTTTCAATATATAACATATAACTTTCATAGCATAATATTTCAGAACAACCTGAAATATTATGCTATTTTCTTATATGAAAATATGAAATTATATATGCACCAGCTTGTAAATCTGTACATCTTAAAAATATAAAAACTGTACTTTTTAATAGGTGCAAACATATGTTATAATATAAAAGCTTTTTTAAAATAATATCAAATAAGAGGGTTAAATAATGAAAAGAATAGTAACTATTCAGGATATTTCTTGTATCGGTAAGTGTTCTCTTACAGTTGCACTTCCAATTATTTCGGCTATGGGTATAGAGACTGCAATAATTCCAACCGCTGTACTTTCAACACATACAATGTTTTCAGATTTTACATTCAAAGATTTAACAGACCAAATTCAGCCTATTTCCGATCATTGGAAGAAAGAAAACTTCAAGTTTGATGCAATATATACTGGTTATCTTGGTTCAGCAGAACAAACAAAACTTGTATGTGATTTCTTTGATAGATATAAGACAGATGACAACATTATCTTTGTTGACCCTGCAATGGCAGATAATGGCAAGCTATATCCTGCTTTTGATAATAATTTTGCAAAACTTATGGCTAATGTTTGTGCAAAGGCTGATATTATAGTTCCTAATCTTACAGAAGCCTGTCTGATGACTGACACAGAATATAAGACAGAGTATGATGAGCAGTATATTTTTGATATACTTCATAAACTTACCGCAATGGGTGCTAAGAAAGCTGCAATTACTGGTGCAAGCTATAACGGTAAATATGGCATTGTGGGATATGATAGCGAAAAAGATACTACTTTCTCATATTTCCACAAGAAGCTTCCTACAAGCTATCATGGGACGGGAGATGTATTTTCATCTGTATGCGTAGGTGCTCTAAACAATGGTTTATCACTTGATAAGGCAATCAAGATTGCCGCAGATTATACAGTTGAGTGTATACGCATTACAGCAGAAGAAAAAGGTGCCAATGCTTATGGAGTAAACTTTGAGCTTGCAATTCCATATTTACTCAGTCTTCTTAAAAATGAGAAATAATCTTTGTATGTTGATTTTTAACTTTTTGGGCGATATAATTAAAAAAATTCCATGTTATTCTTGATTTTTTTAATGAAAAATGTTATATTAGTGTTAATAAGTATATACTAAAACACATATAATTAAGCTCGGAGGCAAATATTATGAAATGCCCTTTTTGTACCTATGCTGAAAGTAAAGTTATTGATTCTCGTCCGACAGATGAAGGCGAACGCATACGAAGAAGGAGAGAATGCTTAAAATGTGGCAAAAGATTTACAACCTATGAAGTTGTAGAAACATTGCCAATAGTTGTTGTCAAGAGTGATAATTCCCGCCAGCCATTTGATGGTGAAAAGCTTTTGAATGGCTTATTAAGGGCTTGTGCAAATAGACCTGTTTCTTTAGAAACACTTCAAGGTGTTGTAGATGATATTGAAGCTAAGCTTCAAAGTAGTCTTGACCGTGAAGTAAGCTCAAAATATATTGGAGAGCTTGCAATGGAAAAACTAAAAAGCATAGATGAGGTTTCATATGTCCGTTTTGCTTCTGTATATAGACAATTCAAAGATATAAATTCCTTTATGGAAGAGCTTTCAAAACTCTTAAAAGAAAAGTAATTCATTTTTTGAAATTTTAGAAGATATGACACTTATTTTTAAAGTGTAAACTGCCCCAAGTTGTACTGCCTGCACAACTTGGGGCAGTTTATTTCAGGAAAATGATATATTATACCATTTTATACTTATTTATCTTCTAAGTACAGATTTTTGTATATATAATAAAAACTATGTTACTTTCAAGATGATTTTTTAATAAAATAACACTTAGTGCAAACTGTACTATTTTATTTTCACAATAAAAAAATATTTAATATTAATAGAGAATTTACAATATGTTAATTTACGAAATTTGAAAAATATAGTATTATTACTTATAAACACATTTCTGATGTGTTTATTTGGAGTGATGATGTGTTTGGTTATTTAAAACCCGATAAGCCTGAACTTAAAATTCGTGAATATGAAGAATATAAAAGCGTGTATTGTGGGCTTTGTAAGTATCTTGGTAAATATTATGGTATAGTTTCTCGACTCACACTTAGCTATGACTGCACATTGATTGCAATGCTTATAATGTCACTTAGAAATGAAAGTATAAATTATTCAAAAAAACGCTGTGTTGTAAATCCACTGAAAAAATGTAATTTTTGTTTTTCAAGTGGTGAAAGTTACCATTTTGCAGGAGCTGTTTCTGTAATTATGACTTATTATAAGCTTGAAGATACTATTTATGACTCAGGCTTTTTCAAAGCGACAGCAGCAAGGCTTTTAAAGCTTATTTTTAAGAGAAGTCATAAAAAAGCTATCGCTGCTTATCCTGAAATTGAAGAAATTACAAAAAATATGATGTCAGAACAGCTTGAAATTGAAAAACATAAAAATAGCAGCATCGACTGTTCAGCAGACCCTACTGCAAAAGCTATATCAAGGTTGTGTTTGCTTTTTGCAAAAAACGATGATGAAAAAATCATTCTTAAAGAATTTGGATATTATATTGGAAGATGGATTTATCTTATGGACGCTGCTGATGACTATTTTGAAGATAAAGAGAAGAAATCTTTTAATCCTTTTGCAAGTCATTTTAGTAGTTATGATAAAATTTCTAATTTTGAAATTATGGATTATTGTAATTCTACACTTAATTTAACAGTTTCAATGGCGATTTCTGCGTTTAATCTTCTTGACTTAACAATATATAAACCGATTTTAGAAAATATAATAAATCGTGGTCTTGCATCTGCGCAGAAACAATGCTTATTTATTGATAAAAAGAAATATTTTGAAAGAAGTGATATAGATGAATGACCCATATAGTGTTCTTGGTCTTGATGGTAATGCTTCTGAAGAAGAAGTAAAAAAAGCTTACCGTGAGCTTGCAAAAAAATATCACCCTGATAATTATCAGGACGGACCTTTGGCAGACTATGCATCTAAGAAAATGGCGGAAATAAATGAAGCTTATGACCAGATTATATCTGAGAAAAGAGCTGCTAAAAAAGGCGGAAATAATGAATATTATAATGCTGGGACAGCTCGTGCATCTTCAAACTATGCTGATGTAAGAAATCTTATAAATACAGGAAGATTTCAAGAAGCGGAGCAGATTCTTAATGGTATTCCTTTTGAGGGTCGTGATGCTGAATGGTACTTTCTGAATGGCGTTATTATGTCTAATAAAGGGTGGCTTGATGACGCTTATAATAGCTTTCAGACAGCTTGTCAGATGGACCCATCAAATAAAGAATATAATGCAGCATATAACCGTATGAAAAACCGTAGAAATGGTTCAAACGGCGGATATAACAGGGGTGGCGGACCAGTTTTTTGCTGTACTCCTTGTGATATTTGTACCAGTCTTGCTTGTGCAGATTGTTTCTGCGATTGTTGCTGTAATTCCTGCCGTTAATGGAGGCAATTATGAAACAAAATAAAAAGCTAATCTTAAGCTCGATTGTAGCTGCACTTGCTTTGTTTCTAATGATAATTGCAGGAATTATGCCTATAGGCACATATGCAATACCAGTGCTTGCAAGCCTACTTTATATTGTTCTTGTGAAAGAAATAGGTTACGGTTGGGCAGTAATGGCATATGCAGTAACTTCTATTATGTCATTAATTCTTTGTGCTGATAAAGAAACCGCTATTAATTTTATACTTTTCTTTGGGTATTATCCTATCTTGGAAATGCAACTTAAAAAAATAAAGCTTTTAGTTCTTAGAATAATTGTTAAGCTAACAATTTTCAATGCAGCTATGATAGTGATATTTTATATAGCAACTTTTGTTCTTATGGTTCCTGCTTCAGCATATACAGTATTTGGATTGTATATTCCATGGATAATACTTGCAGTTGGTAATGTAGTATTTATTATCTATGATTACGCATTGACAGGTCTTACAAAACAATATGACAGATATTGGAGCAAGATTATCAAAAAGATTATTAAGTAATTATTCTTAATTTTAAAAACATAAAATATCATAACATTTCAAAAAATCTGAAATGTTATGATATTTTTTATGCAGAAAACTCCATTTTGATTTAAGTTAAATAACAATATTGTTAATATAATTTGAGTTCGATGTTCTTTGATTTGATAAATTAAAATAAATGGCTGTAGTCATAATTTTGCTTAATAATATGGATGTTTTCGGTAGAGCTTGTTCATTTACCTATTAGTTTTTTAAAAATTGCAATATTCATTATTTCAGGCTATGTATAGACATAAGAAATTATTTGTGATAAAATACAAAATATAATTAACTTTATTCTTATTATTATACAGTAATAAGAATATAAAAGATTAACTGATAGATGTAGTTGATATTATTTAAATAGGAGCAGGAATAATATGCAAAAAAGAAACCGAAGGCTATTAAGTTCAAAGCTAAATAAATATATTATTCCAGGAATAATGATGTCATTAGCATTGCAGCTTGGAAATATTGTTGATACAATTTTTGTGAGTAATTTTATTGGCGTTGATGCTATGTCAGCTATTACAGCAAGCCTGCCAGTTGAAACAATAATTCAGCTTGTTGGATATTGTCTTGGTATAGGTGGTTCAATAGCGGTAGGAATAATGCTTGGCAAGCGTGATAAAGAAAGTGCATCAAAGCTTTTTTCGGCGACACTTATTGTGACTGTTTTAGTGGGTTTGATTTTTTCAGTTTCATCATTCTTTATTGCCGAACCTGTCGCTAAAATGCTTGTTCCTGGCAGTGATTTATTTTATTATACAAGGGATTATATTTTTATAAGCTTGCTTGGGGCTCCGATTATTGGAGTTGGATTGATGATGATAAGTTATCTTGGTGCAGAAAATCATCCTGAGCTTGCTTCCACTTATCTGATAGCCGCTAATGTTATAAATCTTGTATTAGATTACATATTCCTTAATTTTACACCAATGGGCATATCTGGTGCATCACTTTCTACTGTTCTCGGTTTCCTGATTGCAATGGTTGTTTTTATTTTCTATGTTCGTTCTGATAAGCGAAATATTAGCTTTGTATGGCTTAAATTTAAGGATTTTGCGATTATCAAAGAGGCAGTTGTTACTGGTATACCAATGCTTGTTTTTATGGCAACAAACTTTATAAAAGCACTTGGAATCAATATGATAATAATAAATCTTATTGGTGATGACGGCTTGGCAGTGTTTACTGTTTGTGATAATGTTCTTATGATAGTAGAAATGTTTGTCGGAGGCATTATAGGTGTTATTCCAAATGTAGCTGGTGTACTTTATGGCGAAAAAGATTATGTAGGATTGCGTGTTCTTTGCAACAAGATGCTTAAATATAGCTACATAGTTCTTGCTGTAATATTTGTGCTTATTATGATATTCACCGAGCAGATAGCTATAATGTTTGGTAGTGATGGTGGCGAACTTGGTGTACAAATGGTAAATTCATTGCGAATATTTGCATTTTGTGTTGCCCCATATCTTTGGAATAAATTTATGGTAAGCTATTATGAATCTATTGAAAAAACCTCAATCGCAAGTTTTGTTACTTTCCTTGAAAATGCACTTATAGTTTTGCCTACAACTCTTGCAGGGGTACTTATATGGAAACAGATTGATGGAATCGGTATAGATGGTATTGCTGTTGGCTTTGTTATTTCTGAAATAATAACTGTTCTTGCGGCTTATGTTTTTAGAAAGATAAAATATAAAAAATCATCTTTCTATATAATTCCTAAAGAAAATCCTGGCATAAATCTTGATTTTTCAATTCAAAGCACAATGGACGAGGCACAGAAGGTTCATAGGGAAATTATGAGTTTTTGTTCTGAAAATAAAATTCCTAATAAGAAAGCAAATCTTGCAGCTGTTTGTGCTGAAGAAATGACAGTAAATATTATTAAGTTTGGTGGAAAATCTTCAAATTGGATTGATATTAACCTTTGCCTTGAGGACGATTTACTTCGTCTTAGAATAAGAGATAATGGTGTAAACTTTAATCCGCTTGATTATGAAAATGACAGTGATGAATTTGATATACACGGAATAGAACTTGTCAAGAAAATTTCTAAATCTATGAATTACATTCGTGCGATAGATATGAACAATACAATAATAACTTTTTAGGAGTGATTGAAAATGTCAGAAATAAATGAAACTAAGTTTGAATTTGAGTTTCAACCAGTAACTAAGCTTTTTGAGGAACAAGTAAGTCTTAATCCTAATAAAACGGCAGTCATAGCTGGTGATGAGAGTCTGACTTATACACAGCTCAATGAAAAAGTAAACAGGGTTGCAAATTCATTGCTTGAAAAGGGTGCGGGTCGTGAAAAAATCATAGGAGTTATGCTTGAGCGCTGTTGCGATTTCTATTCTGTAAGGCAGGGAATTTTGAAGTCGGGTAGTGCCTTTGTTGTAGCGACTCCAGAATATCCTGATGACAGAGTAGAGTATATCTTTGAAGATTCAGAAGCAATGTTTGTTATTACAACAAAGGATATTGCCGAGAAACGCAAAGAACTTTTTTCAAAGCTTAAATGCGATATACTATTGCTTGATGAACTTCTTGAAAACGCAAATACTACAAACCCTGATGTAGATATAAAAGAACACGACCTTTGCTATTGTATATATACATCAGGTTCAACAGGAAAGCCCAAGGGTGTTATGATTGAACATATCAATCTTGCTAATTTTGTAAATCCAAATCCTAAAAATGGAGAAACTCTTGGCTTTGTAGAAAGAGGAAGTGTATGCCTTGCAATGGCTGCTATGACCTTTGATGTATCTATCATGGAAGAATTTATTTCACTTACAAATGGTCTTACCGTAGTTATAGCAAGTGATGAGGAAATTCTCAATCCGCTTATGCTTGGTGAACTCATCATAAAGAACAAAGTCGATATAATGGCAACTACTCCAACATATGTTTCAAATATAATCGACCTTCCACAGTTAAAGAAGGCTATATCACAGATAAAAGTATTCGACTTTGGTGCAGAGGCATTTCCACCTGCACTTTATGAAAAGATTCGTTCAGTAAATTCTGATGCTTATATTATGAATGGCTATGGCCCTACTGAAGCGACTATAAGCTGTACTATGAAGGTTATTGATAACAATAAAAAAATTACCATAGGTATACCTAATGCCAATGTAAAAGCTTATATTGTTGATAAGGATAATAAACTTTTGCCAGACGGTGAAAGCGGCGAGCTTGTTATTGCGGGTTTAGGAGTAGGCAGAGGATATGTTAAGCTTCCTGAGAAAACTTCAGCTGTATTTATCAAGATTAACGGTGAGAAAGCCTATAAAACAGGTGACCTTGCAAAGATAAATGAAGACGGCGAAATAGAATTTTTCGGAAGAATAGATAATCAGATTAAACTGCGTGGTCTGAGAATTGAATTAGGCGAAATTGAGGAAGTAATAAATAGCTTTGATGGTGTGCTTACAAGCATTACTGTGCCAGTTGATAATAAATATCTTTGTTGCTACTTTACGGCTGACCGCAAAATCAGCTCTGATGAACTTATAGATTATGCCTCAAAATCACTTGTACATTATATGGTGCCGGAGGTATTTATTCAGCTTGAAAAAATGCCAATGACCCAAAATGGAAAAATTGACAAAAAAGCTTTGCCAAAACCTCTTGCACAGCCAGAAAATCTCAAAGTACCTGAAACACAAATGCAGAAAAAGATTTTCGACATTGTTGCGAAGATTATCGGCAATGACTTTTTCGGAATTGATACAAGCTTTTATAGAGCAGGTTTGTCTTCTATTAGCGCAATGAAGCTTTGTGTCATTCTTTCTGATGAATTTGGTGTAACAATTAAAACAAGTGATATTCACGATAATAGTACTGTTGAAAAACTCGAAAGCTACATAAAGTTTGCACCAAAAATCAGAACCTATGAAAAACGAGATGTATATCCGCTCACAGGTTCACAGAAAGGTATATTTGCAGAGTGTAGCAAAAATCCAGATAGCACAATTTATAATATACCATTCCTTTTCAAGCTTGATTCGGAAGTTGATGTAGAAAAGCTATCAAATGCAATTACTGCTACTGTAAAAGCTCATTCTTACTTGCTTACAAGAGTATTTTTGAATGATAATGGTGAAATGGTGCAAAGCCCTTGTGATGAAGAATTTATACCAAAGATTATAAATCTCACCGATAAAGAGTTTGATTCTGTCATAAATAATCTTGTTCGTCCATTTAAGCTTGAAAAAAGTCGTTTGTTCCGCTCTGAAATTTATGTAACTGAGGATAAAAAGTATCTTCTTACAGATTTCCACCATATTATTGCGGATGGAAATTCCTATGATATAATTTTTGCTGATATAAATAAATCCTATATTGGCGAAAAGCTTGAAAGTGAAACTTATACTGGTTTTGATGCTGCTCTCGATGAAGAACAGCAGATTAAGGACGGAAAGTATAAAAAGGCTGAAAAGTATTTTGATAGTATTTTTGAAGGACTCGAAACAGAATCGCTTCCACTTCCTGATAATTCAAGTAAAAAGCCTAAAAAAGGCTATACGGAAAAGCATATAAGAATTTCAGAAAATAAAATCCTTGCCTATTGTGAAAAACTTGGTGTTACACCTAATACCTTATTTACAGGCTTATTTGGTATACTTATGGCGAAATACTCAAATTCTGATGATAGTCTTTTCGCTACAATTTATAACGGCAGAAATGATTCAAGGCTTGAAAATACAGTTTGTATGCTTGTTAAGACACTTCCAGTTTATTGTTCATTCGAGGATAAAACCAGCATACAATCATATATGAATGGTCTTTCTGAACAGCTTGTATCTTCAATGGCAAATGATATTTTCCCATTCTCGGATATTTGTGCTAAATATGGACTTAATTCAGACCTTGTTTTCGCATATCAGGCAGAGCTTAGCGATGATTACTCAATAGGCGATACTGTTGCAAATGGCGTTGACCTTTCACTTGATATGCCGAAGATGCCTTTGCTTATTCAGGTAAGATATTATAATAACGAATATGTACTTACCGCTGAATATCGCAGTGATATGTATAGCAAGGATTTTGTTGATGAAATTCTTGAAGCATATGATGCAGCTATGTCATCTATGCTGAAATCGAAGTATATTTCTGAAATTTCTATTATTTCAGAAAATGCACTCGATAGAATAACAAAATTCAATAATACAGAGAACGAGTATGACAGACAAAAGACACTATCTGATATGTTTGATGATATTGCCATGGCTGTGCCAGATAATACAGCGGTTGTATTTAAAGATAGAAAATATACATATAAAGAACTTGATGAAATCAGCGACAGACTTGGAAAATATATCTCGTCAATGGGAATAGGCAAGGAAGATGTCGTAGCAATTCTTATTCCAAGATGTGAACTTATGGCTATTGCTCCGCTTGGCGTAATTAAAGCGGGAGCGGCATATCAACCGCTTGACCCAACATATCCTAAGGATAGACTTATGTATATGCTTGGTGATTCATCTGCAAAGCTTCTTATTGTAGACAGAGAGTTGTTGCCATTGGTTGATGGTTTTGAAGGTAAAGTGCTGTTTACTGATGAAATTATGCAGCTTGAGGACAGAGATATTGAGTTGAAAAAGCCTTGCCTGCATGATTTGTTTATTCTCTTATATACATCAGGTTCGACTGGTGTGCCAAAGGGCTGTATGCTCGAATACGGCAATATTACAGCTTTCTGTCATTGGTATAAAAAATATTATGAAATAGATTTTGAATCAAAATTGGCCGCATATGCTTCGTTCGGTTTTGATGCGTCTATGATGGATATTTATGGTGCTTTGGCAAATGGTGCGGAGCTTCATATCATTCCAGAGGAAATCCGTCTTGACCTTATCGCACTTAACGATTATTTTGAATCGAATGGTATTACACACGCCTTTATGACAACTCAGGTTGGCAGACAGTTTGCAATGGGAATTAACTGCAAGAGTCTGAAGTATCTGTCAGTAGGCGGAGAAAAGCTCGTACCTTGTGAGCCACCTAAGAATTTCAAATTTATAAATGGCTATGGCCCAACAGAAAATACAATTTTCACAACTGTATTTGAAGTAGATAAATATTATAATAATGTTCCGATAGGCAGGGCTCTTGATAATGTAAAGCTTTATATCTCGGATAAATTCGGTCATATGTTGCCCTGTGGTGCTTGTGGAGAACTGATGATAGCTGGTTATCAGGTTTCAAGAGGTTACTTGAATAAGCCTGAAAAGACCGCAGAAGTTTATACAAAAAATATTTATGATGATACAGAGGGATACGAAATAATGTATCATTCAGGAGATATTGCAAGATATCTTCCTGACGGAAATATTCAGATAATCGGCAGAAAAGACGCTCAGGTTAAAATTAGAGGTTTTAGAATAGAACTTTCTGAGGTTGAAGAAGTCATAAGAAGATATAAGGGCATAAAAGATGCAACAGTAGTTGCGTTTGATGAACCAGCAGGTGGAAAGTATATCGCTGCATACATTGTATCTGACAGCAAGATTGATATAAATTCCCTTAATGACTTCATAAAAGAAACAAAGCCACCTTATATGGTTCCTGCTGTTACAATGCAGATTGATAAAATACCTCTCAATCAGAACCAAAAGGTCAATAAAAAGGAACTTCCAAAGCCTGAGAAAAAGGCGGAAGAAATTATTAAGCCGGAAAATGAGATTCAGCAAAAAATATTTGATTGTGTTGCAGATGCACTTGGTCATACTTCGTTTGGTATAACATCAGATATTTATTATTCAGGACTTACTTCAATCAGTGCGATAAGATTGAATATATTGCTTTCAAAAGCCTTTGATATAGTCATCAAAACTTCAGATATAAAGAATAATCCTACTGTTCAAAAGCTTGAAAAGTTCATTGGAAATGCAGGAAAGAGCAAAAAGAGAGAAGTGCGTGAAGTTTATCCGCTCACGAATACTCAAGAGGGTATTTTTATTGAGTGTACTGCAAATATGGGTACAACAATTTATAATATTCCTTATCTATTAAAGCTTGGTAAGGGCGTTGAGCTTGAAAAGCTTGCTAAGGCTATTGACAAAACAGTTGAGGTTCACCCATATTTGAAAACTCGTCTTTTTATGGACGATGACGGAAATGTTATGCAAAAGCGAGATGACAGTCTTAGCTATAAAACTCCGATAATTGACGGAATGAATAGGTCAACACTTGTCCGTCCTTATATGCTCTTTAATGAACAGCTTTTCAGATTTGAGCTTTATAGAACAGTTGGCGGAAATTATCTTTTCCTTGATATTCACCATATTATTGCCGATGGTACTTCGCTTGCAATCATAATAAACGACATAAACAGAGCCTATGCAGGTGAAAACCTTGAAGCAGAAAAATATACGTCTTATGATCTCGCACTTGATAACAGTGACGCTTTGAAGAGTGATGTATATAAAAATGCAGAGAATTATTATAAATCTGTGTTTGAAAATGCGGGTGGCAGTATAAATTTCTATCCAGATAAAGAGGGTTCTGTCCCTACGGCAGATAATTTCCGAAAGGAAGTTTCTGAAATTTCAGTTCAGACAGTAAAAGATTTCTGCAAAAAGAACGGAATTACTGAAAATGTATTCTTTATTTCTGCATTTGGTCTTGTACTCGGAAAGTATAATTTTAAGGATAAATCTGTTTTCACTACTATTTATCATGGCAGAAATGATTCCAGACTTTCTGAAACTGTTGGTATGCTCGTAAAGACATTGCCTGTTTACTGCGATTTTTCAGGAAGTACAAAGGATTATCTTACAGGTGTTCAAGAACAGCTTATCGGTTCAATGAATAATGATATTTATCCTTTCTCACAGATAAGTCGAGAGTTTAATATCAAGGCTGATGCTATGATTGTTTATCAAGGAGATAATTTTGAGTTTGATACAATCGGCGGCGAATTTGCAAGTGAAGAACCTGTACAGCTTAATGCCGCAAAAGCACCTGTTTCTGTAAGTATCTGTATCGAAAGAAATAAGTTTATATTTGAGATTGAATACAGAAGTGATATGTATTGTGAGGAAACTATCAAATATCTTGCAGATAACCTTGCGATTTCAGCAAAGGGACTTCTCAGAGCATCTAAGCCAAAAGATATAAAGCTTATGTTTGAAGAAGAAACAAAGATGATTGATAATCCTGAGCATATAGGCAAAACCTTTGTTGATTTATTCAAGGAAACAGTCGCAAAATATCCTGACAGACCTGCTGTAAGAGATAAATTTGGGGAACTTACATATAGAGAGCTTGACAAAATGTCAGATTATGTCGCACAAAAACTTACTGAAAATGGTTTTGGCAGAGAAAAGGTAACAGGTATCCTTTGTGGAAGAACAAAAGACTTCACTGTTGGATATATTGGTGCGATGAAAGCTGGCGGAGCATATGTTCCACTTGACCCAGAGTATCCACAGAGCAGAATTGAATATATGCTTAAAGATTCTGGGGCAGAAAATCTTATTGTAGTAAGCAAATATCGTGAACTTGTAAGCTTCTATGATAAGAATATAATTTATCTTGATGATGTTGCTGAGAAATCCGAAAACTTTGAGCTTTCTTTAGAGCTTACGCCTCCAACTCCTGAAAATCTTGCGTATATGATTTATACATCAGGCTCAACAGGCAAGCCGAAGGGCGTTATGCTTGAACATAGAAATCTGCTTAATCTTATTGAATATATTACTACTTCAAGAAAATTAACTGCTGATGATGTTGCTGCGGAATTTGCAAGCTTCTGCTTTGATGCATCTGTATTCGATTTATTTGCACCGCTTACTGTTGGTGCGGTTCTGTATATTTTCCCAGAGGATATAAGAAAAGACGCTATTGCGGTTTGCAAGTGCATAAAAGATGAAAAATTAACAACTGCAACCTTCCCGACACAGATGGGCGAATTGGTCACAGAATTGCTTGATGACGCTCCAAACCTTAGATTTGTAACGCTTGGCGGTGAGAAGTTCAAATATTACCGTAACCGTACTTATCAGATGGTAAATGGTTATGGGCCAACAGAAAATACAGTTTCATCAACAGAATTTTTCGTTGATAAGCAATATGATAATATACCAATAGGAAAATCACAGCTTAATGTTCGCAGCTATATTCTTGATAAGGATTTGAACAGACTTCCTATTGGTGCTTCTGGTGAGCTTTGCCATTCAGGCAGACAGATTTCAAGAGGTTATCATAATCTCCCAGAAAAAACATCAGCTGTTTTTGTAGAAAATCCATTTTCGTTATGTGATGATGATAAGCGTCTTTATAGAACTGGCGATATGGTTCGTATGAAGGGCGACGGAAACATTGAGTATATTGGTAGAATTGATTCTCAGGTAAAAATCAGAGGTTATCGTATAGAGCTTAGTGAAATCGAAGGTGCAATGCTCAAGAATGAACTTGTAAAGAGTTCAGCGGTTAAAGTTATTGAAAAGGGCGGAAATAAATATATAACCGCTTACTATACAGGCAAGAATATACCTGATGAAAGCTTTAAGAAATTCCTTGAACCTTTGATTCCTGATTATATGATGCCATCGTTCTTTGTCCATATTGATGAAATGCCTATAACTCCAGGTGGAAAGATTGATAAAAAGGCTCTTCCATCACCTGATATAAATATAGTAAGAGATAATTATGAAGCTCCTGTAACTGCTTTGCAGACAGAGCTTTGCAAAATCTTTGAAAAGTCGCTTGGTATTGAGGGTGTAGGCATAAATGATAATTTCTTTGAATTGGGTGGTTCATCGCTGACAGCATCAAAGGTCGCTATAATGTGCCTTTCAAAGAATATTTCTATCGTATATGCTGATATATTCAAATATCCTACTGTTCGTGAACTTGCAGACCTTGCCGATAATAATGAACCAGAAGAAGCTGTAAGTAATAATGAATTTTCGCTCTATAATTATAATAGAATCCAGAGTGTTATTAGTGGTAACACCATTGAAAATGTAGATATGGTAACAAAAGAAAAGCTTGGCGATATTATGCTTACAGGTGCAACTGGTTTCTTGGGAATACATATTCTTAAAGCGTATATTGACAATTACGACGGCAAGGTATATTGTCTTGTAAGAAAAGGAAGTTATGAATCTCCTGAAAAACGAATGATGAATATGCTTATGTATTACTTTGATAATCCTTGTAAAGAGATGTTTGAGGAACGCATAGTTTGCGTAGATGGAGATATAACTTCAAAAGAACAGGTTGATTCTCTTTCAGAATATAAGTTTGATACACTTATCAACTGTGCTGCTTGTGTTAAACATTTTGCATCTGATGATGTCCTTGAAAAAATAAATGTACAGGGCGTTGAAAATCTCATAGAGCTTTGCAAAAATAATGGACGCAGATTGATTCAAATTTCTACTGTATCTGTTGGAGGAGAGGGCTCAGACGGAACTCCTCCAATGTCAAGACTTTTCTGTGAGAACGATTTGTATATCGGTCAGAGTATCACAAATGAATATATCCGAACAAAATTCCTTGCTGAAAGAGCTGTACTTGAGGCTGTTTCAAGTGGTTTGGACGGAAAGATTATTCGTGTTGGTAATCTTATGAGTAGAAATTCTGATGGAGAATTCCAGATTAACTTTATCACAAATGGCTTCCTCAGAAGCTTGAAGGGCTATAAGGCTGTTGGAAAGTTCCCAATGGGCAGTATGCACGAAAGTGCGGAATTCTCGCCGATTGATTCTACTGCACTTTCCGTCTTGAAGCTTGCACAAACCGATAGAAGATTTACAGTATTCCACGCTTGCAATAGTCACCGCATATTTATGTCAGATTTGATTTACGCAATGTGTAACTATGGCTTTAAGATTGACATTGTAAGAGATGAAGATTTTGAAGCTGCGGTAAAGAATTTTGCAAAAAACAGTGATAACTCTGATGCTGTTTCAGGACTTATTGCTTATACATCTCATAATGAAAATGAAATTTATACATTAGATTATAGCAATAGCTTCACTTCACAAGTTCTTTACAGGCTCGGTTATAAGTGGCCTGTCACAGATGACAAATATCTTGCAAGTGCAATAGAGGCACTCGATAAACTTGCATTTTTTGATTAATTTTTGGAGGTTATTAAAATGGAGATTATTAACAATATAGATGGAAACAAAGCAACAATGGAAATCATAGGCTGGCTTGATACACAAACAGCACCTCAGCTCGGAGAGGAACTTTCTAAATTGAGTGATGATATTACAAGCCTTGTATTTGATTTTGCAAAGCTTGAATACATTTCCTCGGCTGGTTTGCGTCAGGTAGTTTCAGCCTATAAAAAGATGTCTTGTAAAGATGGGTTTAAGATTATAAATGTATCTGATGAAGTGTTTGATGTTTTTAAGCTGACTGGATTTGACCAGAAAATTAACATTGAAAAATGAAAAATTCTTTATTAAGAAGAATAGTTGTTTGTATCTTGGTTGTATTTTTAGTTGCTATTGTTATTTTTGGTTCGCTTAGTTGTTTCGATAATATTCGGCGAACCACAAGTCTGACAGGAAATATTGTTAAAAGTGCTTCGTATATCGTATCTCAGATTGCAAGTGATTATGATATGGAAAATTTGATTAATAATCCATCATCTAAGAAATATAATTATCTAAAATCAAGCCTTAGAAGTATATGTATAGGTGAGGGCTTGGAATATATATTTATATATATTCCTGACACGAAAAATAATCAAATCAAATATGTTATGGTTGTTGCGGCTGATGATGAAAAAAATAACGAAGTATCGGAAGATAGAAAAGCTGGTACAGTTATAGAACATAAGCTTTTTGATGCAGAAGTACAAACATGGAATAGTGGAGAATCAACTATCTATGAATATAGCAACGAAAAATATGGTAGATTTATGTCGTCGTATAATTGTATTTACGATAAAAATAATAAGCCTGTTGCTCTTGTATGTGCAGATTATTCACTTGAAAAAATCTATACAGAAATCATATCTGAAATAGTTATCAAGATGTCAATCGTTATTGTTGCACTTTTTGCTATGTTTGCTTTGATGGCATTGTTTATAAAAAAGAAAATATATAACCCTATAACTATGGTATTTATGAGCATGAAGGATTATATTTCCGATAAAAAAGCAGGCAAAAAGGCTTTTGAGCCAATAAATCCTGAAACAAATGATGAAATTCAGCTTATCGCAGACTTTTTCAATGAAATGGTTGTCGATATTGATAGCTATGTTGATAAGATAAAAACTCTTGCAGAGGAACAGGCAAGGGCTGGAACAGAACTTGATGTTGCAAGGCGGATTCAGTATGGTATCATATCTAAAGAAAAAAATATCTGTATGTCTGATAACTTTATGGTATCGGCAAGAATGAAATCTGCCAAGCAGGTTGGTGGAGATTTCTATGATAGCTTTTTGCTAAAAAACGGAAATATATGTACAGTTATCGGAGATGTTTCTGGTAAAGGTGTAGCCGCATCGTTGTTTATGGTTTTTGTGAAAACACTCATAAGAGAAAAACTCATAGATATTTCAGATGTTTCAGACGCTATTAAATCAGCAAATCTTGAAATCTGCGAATCTAATCCAGAAGAAATGTTTGTAACAGCATTTATTGCGATTTTTGATAGTGAATCTGATAAATTTCATTATATAAATGCAGGTCACAATAAACCAGTTATAATCAAAAACGGAAAGGCAGAATTTCTTGAATGCTCACCTTGTATGGCACTTGGAGTGTTTGATGATTCTGAATATAAGCAGTGTATTTGCGATTTCTCAAATGGGGATATTCTCTATCTTTATACTGACGGTGTAACCGAGGCTGTTAATGCAGATAAAGAATTTTTTAGTGAAAAAAGACTTTTAGGAGTTTGTAACAACACTGAATATACAGCAAATAGTTTATGTCAGAGTATAAGTAGCTCTTTAGAAAGCTTTATAAATGGGGGAGAGCAGTTCGATGATATAACAATGCTTGCGGTGAAACGCCAAGATAAATCTTTAAAATTACAATGTGAACTTTCTGAGTTAGAAAAAATACAGCAATATATATTTAAGCTTGAAATAGCAGATAAACTTAAAAAGAAAATTTTTCTTGCTTGTGATGAGGTTTTCTCTAATATTGTAAATTATTCAGGCGCAGATTTAATATTTGTTTCATACAACAAAAAAGCTGATAAAATAAGCATTATTTTCCGAGATAATGGAAAGAAGTTCGATTATCTTGAGGATAGACCAAAGAAAGATTTTGACGATTTTGATGATGGTGGAATGGGAATAATGATTGTTAAAAAAATTTGCACGAATATAGTCTATAACTACATTAATAGTGAAAATATTCTTGAACTTATTTTTACTGATAATCAAAATAATTAAAAATTTAATATAGGACAATAATCAAGCCCTAGACTAAATTTAAGTCTGGGGTTTGATAACTTTAGATAAATAGTTTTTACTATTTAAGCTATTTTGAAAAGGCTTGGGCGAAACTTTTAGCTTCTATTGAATATAGAATAAAATTTTTACAAAATGGGGTGTATTGTTATACATATAAGTAAAGAAACTAAACTCTCAGATTTACTTTGTGTTATTCTTGTGTTGATGACAGGTTTTGTCAGACTGTTTCGTGATAACTTTAAATCTATTTCAAGCAATATAATTATTTTTTTGCTCTTTGTATTTTCTGCATTTATTTGGATTAGCCAGATTAAAAGACGAATTATTCATCCCAAAGTACAGAAATATCTTGTCGCCACAGGCTATATGGTTATATTGCTTATATTTGTAAGAACTGTTAAGTTTGTATTTTTTCCAGATGGGCATATAGCTTGTCGATTTATATGGTATTTTTATTATGCTCCACAAACCTTTATGGCTTTGTTTATGTTTTTGGCTGTGCTTCATATTGGAAAAAGTCAAAATCAGACAATTAGTAAGTGGTGGAGGCTTTTATATATCCCTGCAACTTTAATTGTGCTTTTTGTTCTGACAAATGATTTTCACCAGCTTGCTTTTAAGTTTATAGATGGCTTTGATAATTGGAATAAATATACTCATGGCATAGGATATAATTTAGCGATTTTATGGGTGATTATATTATTTTTAGCAATACTTATTATTTCACTTTCACGCTGTGCGGTTTCAGATTACAGAAAAAATATATGGAAACCTCTTGTACCGCTCTTGGTTGGAATGATATATATAATTATATTCTTTATAGATTCAAATAATATATTTATGCAACTTTTTAAAACAACAGAAATTATATGCTTTATTTTTCCTGCATATATAGAGAGTCTTATTCTTGCACAACTCTTTCCATCTAATGATAACTATGAAGCATTATGGTCTGCATCTAATCTTAGTGGAGGCATTATATCTTTAAAGGGTGATATTTGTTGTCGCTCAAAGAAATGTGTTTCGGTGACATTAGAGCAGATTATTAAAGCAGAGCATGAAAATGTTCCGCTGAATGATGGAAATATTATCTTGAAAAGTCACGCAATAAATGGCGGATATGGATATTGGGTTAGAGATATTTCAGATATTAATAAAATCACTGATGAGCTTGAAAATTTAGGAGATTTGCTTATGCAAGAGCAAATTATGCTTGAAAAAGAAAATAGGATTAGCGAAGAGAAAGCAAAAATCGAACAGCAAACTATGATTTATAATGAGATAGCTAAAAGTTCACAAAACCAGATAGAAAAGCTCAAGGGACTTTTAGAAAATCCTCCTAAAAATGAAAAAGATTTTGAAACGATTATGAAGTATATAGCTATTTTAAATGCATATATAAAACGACACTCAAATATGGTTTTATATTTGCATAGAAAGTCTTGCTTTAATAGTGATGAATTACGCTATGCAATTTCAGAATCCTTAGAATATATACAGCTTTATGGGATTACTGCATACGGTAATTATCAAGGCGAAAAAACTGTATCTGGAAAATATGTTTTGCTTGCATATGAAATATTTGAAGCGGCTATCGAATCCGCAATTCCAGGTGCTGATGCAGTTATGGTCAATTTAGAAATGGCAGATATGATTAAGCTTTCTATTGAAATAAACTCGCCAAGAGAATATTTTCCTGAAGATTATCGCATTGATGATATAGTGAAATCGAGTGGAAGATTAGAAGTTGAGATAGACGAGGAATCTGAGTATATTATTTTAAATCTTCCGATAGGAGAATCTATATGATAGCTTATAGTGAAGTTTCTATTGTTCTACATAGTGTATATGCTTGTTTTGCACTTTTGATTATGACAATAGCCATTTATCTTGTTGTTAATGTCATTATATTAAATATGTCGATAGGGAACCGAATTTTTTCAATATTTCTTACTTTAGTATGTGTGTTCGTGCTTTTAGGAATTTCTGATAGCAAATATATGGGAAATGAACCCTCCATTTTTGCAAGGATTATAGGCAGTATGCCAGCTTTATTTATAGCAATAATACTGGTTTTTCTTGTTATTACTGAAATAATTCTTTATATACATTTAAAAAATAGGCAAAAAAATATGCTTACAGCAAATGCAGTAAAAGAAACTTTAGATGCCTTGCCTGATGGAGTTTGTTTTTCTGAAAAAAATGGTATGTTGCTTTTGGTAAATAGAAAAATGGATATACTTTGTGAAAAATTGTTTGGTACGGGCATTATGAATAGCAAACAATTACTTGATGATATAAAGACAAAGCAATTAAAGAATAATACTGAACTTATATGTACTGAACCAAATGTTACGGTTAAAACCTCTGATGGCGAGATTTGGGATTTTCGTCAAAGAGAAATAATAGTAGATGGTTCAGAAATTATAGAGCTTATTGCGTATAATATTACTAAACAGTATAACCTTAATTTAGAATTAAAAGAAAATAATAGTCGTATGGACATTATTTGTAAGCGTTTGGGGGAATTTAGCGAGAATGTTACGCAACTTACACATGAAAAAGAAATACTCAATGCAATAATAAGCGTACATAATAATTTAGGTAAGGCATTGCTTATGTTTCGTTCATATCTTGCCAAGCCAAATAATCAAAAAGATAGAAATAAGCTTCTTTTCTTATGGCGCTCTAATATGGCAGTGCTTAATACTGAAATATCTCCAGAGGATCCAGAAAAAAATTGGAAATTGCTCCTACAATCTACAGCTAATATGGGAGTAGACATTATTCAAAGGGGAAAACTTTCTGACAAAAAAGAAATAAATGATGTTTTAATGACAGCTTTACAAGTTTGCTTAACAAATACAATTAGTCATGCAAATGGAGACAAGCTTTATGTGAGATTTTATAAATCAAGTATGTCATTTAGAGCAGAGTTTACTAATAATGGTATTCCGCCAATATATAAGGTTAAAGAGGGAGGCGGTCTTCAAAATCTAAGAAATATAGTAGAAAACGAAGGTGGCATTATGACCATAGAAAGCTTTCCAAAGTTTAAGCTTATGCTCAAATTTCCAGATAAGGAGGAAAAATTATGTCTGAAGTAAGGGTAATGATTGTTGATGATTCCCGTGTTGCACAGGATTTATTTACATTATATATAAATAACAGTGAAAAATACGAGCTTGTAAGAACAGAGAAATCTGCCGATTTTGCAGAAAGATTTTCAAGAGCAGAACTGATTGATTTAATACTTATGGATATTTTAATGGATAAAGGAGCGAATGGCTTAATTGCAGCTGAAAAGATTAAATCCATATGTCCAGAAATCAAGATTATTGCTGTCACATCTATGGTAGATGGAGAATTATTGAAAAGAGCGAGGAAAATTGGAATAGAAAGCTTTTGGTTCAAAGAAGTTTCTAAGGAAACAATACTTGAGGTTATGGATAGAACTATGGCAGGAGAATCGGTTTATCCTGATTGTGTTCCCAAGCATAATAAAAAAATAAATCACGCTTTTAGTGATGAACTTACAGAAGGTGAACTAAAGGTTTTAAGACTTATGACTGCCGGAATGTCAAATTCAAAGATTGCCAAAAAACTTGGAATATCGGAAAGTACAGTAAAAAATCACATACATAATATGTTAGAGAAAACAGGCTGTGAAAATCGCACTATACTTGCAATAGAGGCTCGTGTCAGCGGAATAGCTGTAAATATAGATTGAGATAAGAATATAAATTTAAATATACATCTTTTGTTTATATAAAACTAGAGATAATTGTAAATATAAATAAAAAGTGTATGTATTATAGTAAATAATTGTAAATATTACTAATTGAAAAAAGTAAAAAAATATTTTATAATAAACTTCGTAATATGATCATATAACTAAATTCAACATAAGGAGTAATCTATAATGAAAAAATCAAGAAAAACAATATCGCTTATATTGGCAGCTGTATCTCTATTGTCTGTTTGTAGTTTTGCAGGTTGTAGTGATAATGGTAACAGTTACATATGGAGATGTACAAAAAACAGCGATTCATATATACAAGGAAATAAAAATTCAATTTCTTCATCAAGTGGAAGTGTTCAACTTAATAATTTTTATTTTCCAAAGTTTGGTTTTATAGTAACTGGTGATGCTAATTATAAAAAAAATAATAACAAATTCACAAGTCTTAAGGTAATAAATGGTTCTTACAAAAACCAAGATTTAGCAAGAGTATTAAACATTACTTCCAATTCTCAATGCTCTGAGATATATGTAAAGTATGGTAAAAATAGCTATATATACAAATAATTGTATTATATAATCAAATTAAAAAGTCGGAATATCATTTTCCGGCTTTTTAGTTTAAGAAAGGAAATTTTATGAAACGAAAAATAATTTTATTTTTTACAGCAATTATAACAGTTTTGATGATTACAGCCTGTTCAGGAGGAGTTGATAACGCAAAGCAAGGTAAATATTATCTTAACGGTGATACAAGTAAATCTTATATAGTAATAGGCGAAAACAATACTATGGGTTTTTATAACTTTGATTTTTCAGAAATGGAAAAAGTAGTATACGAAGACTTTATTATCAGTTTTACTAATGTTAGCCGTGAACAAGAGGACAGTGCTGCTCTTACAGAAAAAGAAGAGCAGGAAATCCGTGACAAAATAGACCTTGATAGTCAGTTTCTTGATAAAATGAACGAATATACCATTGAAAAAGAAGATGGTGCATTGGGATTGTATATACCTGTAAATAATACAGAACTATTTATGTATGTGCAGTATTATCCATCAAATGATAATATAGTATTTAATAAATTTACCTATAAGCTGAAAGAGTGATGCTATGAAAACAATTATTAAAGCAGAAAATATTTGCAAGACTTTCGGTTCAGGTGATGCAGAATGTAAAGCACTTGACGACATATCGCTTGAAATAAAAGAGGGCGAATTTGTTAGTATAGTTGGGCGTTCAGGAAGTGGGAAATCTACATTTATGCACCTTTGCGGTGGACTTGATAAACCTGATAGCGGAAAAATAACTGTAAATGGAACGGTTATTACAGATTTAAATGCAAATAAATTAGCTGATTTCAGATGTAAAAATACAGGTTTTGTATTTCAGGCATTCCATCTTGAACCTAAGTATACGGTATTTGACAATATTTCAGTTCCGCTTTTAATTTCCAATACACCAAAAAAGGAAATTAAAGAAAAAGTAAATAGTGTTCTTGAACAGGTAGGTTTGACCGATAAGATAAAGGTAAAAACGGCAAAGCTTTCTGGCGGAGAGAAACAGCGTATTGCCATTGCACGAGCTATTATAAATAATTCACCTATAATTTTTGCTGATGAACCGTGTGGAAATCTAGATAGTACAAATTCTGATATAATAATGACAATGTTTGAAAAACTTAATTCTGAGGGAAAAACAATAATCCTTGTCACTCATAATATGGCTGACGCTAAACGCACAAAACGAATAATCACTTTTAAGGACGGTAAAAAGATAGATGACAAAACTAACTAATCTTATGAAATCCGTATGGCTTGAGCTTAAATCCGAAAAAGTATATGTATTTTTTGGTGCGTTACTTCTGACAGCTATGCTTGCGTCGGCAGTCTTTATTGCATTTATTTCAAATAATATTATGTCGGTATTTATATCTTATGCGAATAGTATATGCCCTAATGGAATTGCCGTTCAGATTAAAGGACTTACTTATGACAGCGTTGATATGCTAAACGATATAAGTTTTAAAGAAATCTATGTTGATTCGCCCATTGGAATTGAATCAGATATGTTTTATTTTGGTGACCAATCGCTTGACGAATGTTTTATAGAGGCTTATTACTTCAGAGATGAAAATAATAATATATTAGAGGGTAAAGGCTATTCAACTAAAAGCAATGTGTCGTCAGACGAAAAAATTCCCGTATGGATTTCAGAAGATATAAGCAAAAAATACAATATTAAGCTTGGCGACCAAATAAGACAAGCTGTTTCGGACGAAGTCGATTTTTATTATTATGTTGAGGGAATATATAGCAACAGTGAATTTATGGAAAGCGATATAGGTATACCTTTTACAGCATATTATCAAGCTATGTCGTGCATAGGAAGATTTGTTGACCATAATATTTTTGGTATTATTTCTGACGCAAAAAATTACAGTTCAATATGCACACAGGTGTCGCAAAAAGGACTTGTGACCTATTCCTCATTCGATGATGTGTTTAATGTTTTGAATATGTTAAGAGGCTTATTTTTTATTTTAAGCCTTTTTGTTACAATAATTGCTGCAATAACATTTTCAAATATATGTAGTGTTATTATAAAGCATAGAATTAAACATATTATGCTTGAAAAAATTCTTGGACGAAAAAATCGTGAAATAATGTTTATATATGGATTTATTATCGAACTGACTATAATTATATCATTGATTTTCGCAACGATTATGGTTGTATGTTTGCAAGGCTATGCAGAAACAGTTATTACAAATACTTTTGGAATAAAAATTGTAAATCTTACTGGCATTTTGGCTTATCTGCCGATTGCATTTATTTTGTGCAATGTAGTTCTTATCCGAAGCTTTGTAAATATTTTTAAGGTTACAAGGCGGACTGATATTATTTCTATCTTTGAGGACAGGGAGTGATTTTATAAATATAAAAAATTGCATTTGTCTTGCACTGAAAAATATAAGAACAGCATATAAAACAACAATCAAAGTTATTTCCGCATTTACTGTTGCAACAGTATGTATAATTTGTTTTTTCAGCTACATATTATCTGTAAATTCACAAATTGACGATATGACAAATAATATGGCATCATATAATTATATTGGTACAAGTGACTTTAATTCTATTTCAAAAATTATCGGAACTCATAAAAACATTACAGAGGTAAAACAAATATCTCAAGTACAGCTTGATGATGATATTATATCAATGGATATTGATAATGTTATTATGAAAATAGGTAATAATGCTTTTAAGGGAATAAACGATTATTCAAATTATTTTCAGGTTGATTTTTCTTACGCTACGCCTAAAAGTGTATATTCGGTCTGTTTTAATATAGATGCATATAATGACGACTATTCAGTTTTTACGGTAAGTGATGTAAAGGAATTTAATTCGAAATTTGACAAAAGTAATTATATACTTTGTGGAAATATGATAAATGCCCCAAAACAATTTGTAATAAGCGATTATATGCTTGAACATTTCGGAGTTTTAAAAGAAAATTTTAATAAACTTATCGGAAAACAAATCTCATTTTACATAAAAAATACTGAAAACCCAATTATAGAAAATTACATTTTAGTTGGAATAATAGATTCTGATATATTTTATACTTCTTGCAACCGTGAAAATGCACAGATTATAATATCAGATAAGAATACAGAACAGAAATATGATAATGAAAATCATTATGTACGCTATTACACTAGCAACTTCCGTAATACAAGTAAGCTTTCAGTAGCATTTTCAAATGAAAATATATCCTATGATTTTAATCCATATGTAAATAATTATGACAGCATAGAAAAACAGCAATCTATTGCTTATGATTTAATATATGTTGTTATTATATTTTTGATTACAGCACTATCAATAAGCATTATAACCGTTATGTATTTTTATAATACAGAAAAAACGAAATATTCAGCAATGATGCTTGCAATAGGTTTGAATCAAAGAAAACTTTTCTTTATGCAGATATTTGAAGTTATAATTGATGGAATTTTTGCAATGTTAATAGGAGGCATATTGTCTGCTGTACTTGTGGCACTATTTAATTTATACTTTTCAAATACAATAGGTATTGTTTTGGTATTCGGCACTATAAGACTTATAGTTCTTTCATTAATTGTTTTGACATATATTATAGTTTTGTCTTTAGTTGTTTCGCTTATAAATCTTGTTAAATTCAGAAAATATACCCTATCAGAAATACTAAAGTAATATTTTTAATAGGTACTATATAAAATTCAAAAATTTATATTTAAATAAGGAGAAATTTTATATCAATACCAATAAATATAATTTTAAATATAGATCTTTCGGTTCATGCAGTAAGCATAAATAACTGTTATAATAATACCATAAACAACACTATTGTTTAAAATTCGGTTTTAGAAGGGTGGCGTTTTCAATGATATCATTTTTTTACACACCTTGGCTCAAATAAGAAAAATAAAAAAATTGAGCGTATTCCAGAAAATCTTATTGGTGTATATATATCATGCAATCATATGTGCTATACTAGTTGCTATATATTTTCGCTTGATAAGCAGGAAGACCAAGCCTGGGTATTTTCAGCACAATGTGCCACTCAATCGAATGATTTTACAAGAATAGAAATTGATAATTGCTGTGTAGAAGATTCTGATATTAAAGCGCTATTCGAAATTCTGAAAAAGAAAAATGACAAAGGCAAAACTTTACTTGAATTTGTAAGAGATTATAAATCTTGTAAGAAATGTAAATTTATAAAGATTTATGATGAAACAACTTATTGCTATAGCTTTTCATACTCAGATTCTACATATGATAGTGCAAGTGTTGAGCCCGATAAAGAAATAATACAATTCTTTTATAAGCTTGCTGATAAATATCATAATAAAGTAGAGTAATATTTGATATTTTCTTAATCAGATTTTAAAGCTTTTAAACAATAATATAAAAATTTTAAAATTTATTTAATAGGGGGAACTGTAATGAGTATTTTTGACAAAATAAAAAAAGACACTATGGGAATGGTAAATTCAGCCGTTTCATCTGTTGGAAATAAGCGAGAGAAGTTTACATTTTCTGCACTTCCTGAAAGCTTGGAGCAAATGCAGGCACTTCCTGAAGCAAGCTTGGATTCTCCATATAAAACAGCAGCTCTTACAGTATGTGCTTTATGTGCATATGCAGCGGATAAACAAATCGGAACAGAAATGCTTAACTGGTTAAGAGGTCCTCGTCCACTTAATGGAGCAGATATTTCTTTCATTAATGACCGATTCAGAGATGGAAAAACTTATATTCCTTTTTCATATTTTGCGGGAGCTACCCCTGATAATGACTATACACCTACACAGCCTTTTACGATTACAATCGAGAGTAATCAGTATTCCAATGCAGAACAAGGTTATATGAAATTGTTTATCCCGTGTGGAGGTGCAGATAGTCCAAGACCTATTAAGCTTCGTATGAAAGGTGATGGAAAATGGTTTTTGTGGGAGCAATATTTGCTGACAGGAATCAGAGAACCGAAGTCTGCTGACCCTTGGGCGTAAATATAATACTATTGAAAGGAGAACGCAAATGGATATTATTGGAAAATGGAAAGTTAAAGAACTTGGTTTAATGCAGCTAGGAGATATGAGTATGAAAATGTTTACTCCTGCTGAGATTGAAAACCTTGAAGATAATGAAGATTACCTACAATTCGTTTCATCAATATATGATTTTTCAAATGACGGCAAGTTGGATATTCTTCTTGAGGTTCCTAAAGAGTTATTAGAAAATGCCAAGAAGGAAGGTCTTGAAGTTAAGGACAATGTTGTTATTATAGAATCAACAGACTGGAAAGAGGAAAACGGTGAATATTTCTATAATACTCATATAGAGGGCGAGACTTTAGGAGAGAAAGTTTCACCTTATAATAAAATTAATGTTGACGGAGATTGCCTTATAATGGATATGCTGTTCTGTAAAATAATTCTTGAAAGAGCATAATGAATCTCCATTTATAAATTATTTTGATCATTTCAAATATTTGCCCATAAATCACTTTTAGAGCATATTTACTAAATCCACAAGTAGGATATTTAGTAAATATGCTCTACTTTTTTATCTGTAGGTTCTTTTTCTATTACCAATTTTTATTATAGAGCCTTATCTTAATACATAAGCCAAATAAGATTTAAAATAAATTTTGTAAAATTTTAGATTTTTCTTGACAATTTTGAGATACAGTGGTAAAATGTATATCGAAAGTTAAATTACTATTAATTTTAATTAAGTGATTTAGCTTATCTTAAAATAAAGAGGTCATATGTATGAAAAAATTTTTAAAGACAACAACAGCACTTGCATTTGCCGCACTTGTAGCTACATCATCGCTTATGGTTTATGGAGCGGGTAATTATACACTCAAAGTAAACCACACAGATTATGTTGATTTACATGAGCAATATAATATTAAACCACAAAACTTTATGAGAGTCTTTTATGACTATGGTACTACCAATCCTTATGATGATGCAAGAGCAACAACCGAAATGAATAGTACAAGCAAATTAAGTGTAACTGCAAAGGTCTATTTGACTGATAATGCAGGACATGAACGTAGTTCAGGCAATAATGAACAAGGTTCAACTTCACCTGTCCATAGTGGCGAAGCATATCTAAGTGGAATTGATTATGCTAAATATGTAAAGCATGAGGGATATAAGAAAGAGATTGGCACAAAAGTAGCAGATGGATACGTTTATAGATATAGACAAGTTAAATAATTATGAAAACTATTAAACTCATATTTTCTCGAATTAGTTTTTATTTTCTTTCTAATAAACTAATTTTTATTATGTTTCTTTTAGGTGGAATTGTTTGTTCCACCTCGTTTATATACTTTTATGGGAATCAGCTTTCTACAAAAAAATCTGAAGTCAGTACAGATTCATCTTATTATACATATACATTAAAATTTGATGAACCTGCTTCTTATTATGAAATTAAAAACAGTAGTCTGCTTAATTCTGAAATAATAGAAGATGTTATGGCTGTGCATTACTTATTACTAGATGATTTACCCAAAGAATTTAATAAAAATAATTACATTGATTATTATCTTCGTGTATGTACACAAATAAATAACAAGCATAAATTATTTAGTAAAATGGGACGTTCAGAGTTTTATGATGAAGAAATTAAAAACGGAAAAAATGTAATAATTCTTCCTAACTGTGATGATATCTTTTCATTGGCACAAGGTGATACAGTAACGCTCAGTGGCAGAGAATATGAAGTTATCGGTGTAAATACTTTTATAGACAATTTCTATATTCCTTCTAATACATTTGACAAATGTGGATATTCGATTGATGAGATAACCATATACACAACTGAAAGAATGAGTAGAACAGAAAACAGTCAATTTATAGCCAATCTTCATGCTGAGTTTCCTCAAAGCGATTTAATTGAATCACCGTCTGAATCTTACAAAGCAGCCGATAGTTATTTTATTGGTGATTTTTTCTTAATCATGTGCGAATTTATAATTTCTGCTTTATCTTTTATGTTTTTAATCAAGTTCTTAATCGATAAAAGTAATCTGGAAAATATCATCTATTTAATTGTGGGAGCTACCAAAAGAAAATTATTTTTAATTTTAATTTTAGAAAATATTATCATTTCAGGTATTATTGGAATAATATCTATTGCAATTCACTTAATTACATATAATCAGTTCTTTGTGTATTTTAATGTCTATGAAGGATTGCAATATTCAATTATGGATTATATAATTATTTTTATTAGCATAATAATTCTTTCATGCATTACAGCGATACCATTTATAATTAGTTGTCTAAAAAATTCAATTATCATAAATAAAAATAAATATAATTAGTATTTGGAGTGGAACTAATGAAAACATTAAAATTAATTTTTGAATTTTTTACAAACAATAAAATTACTGCAATAATAATATCTATAATATATATTTTTGTATTATTTATAGCTAATAATTCTTTTGGAATGTATAGATATATTGTATACACAGAAGATATATTCAAAACCACCGAAACGACAGACAGCTTTTACTGTATGCCTAATTTAGTTACTGCAGAAATGGTTAATTCAAGTTCCATGGATCCATGGGGAGATTATATAAATAACGTCGAAAATAATGCAAGAAAATATAAAGCATATGTTCCGTTTACTAAAGTTAAATATTTCAATTCTGATTTTAATGGAGTAAGAATAAAAAGTTATATTTACACAACAGATATGATTGAAAAATATCAATTTAATCTTAAAAATGGCAGTTGGAATAATATGCAAGAGCAAAGTAGTGATTATTTTAATGTTATTGTATCAGGAATTTACTTTGATTATCTAAATATTGGTGATATTGCAGAAATTGAGTTGCCAAATTATTTTGATTCAAGTACAAAAAAAATTAAAATAAAAGTGGCTGGTAAACTTGCTGAACCATATACTGTACCCTCGTTTAATACAAGTGGAACAGATATAAATACATATGATTTGTATCAAAAATTAGAAAATGGTTTAATTTTTGTGGAGTCGAGTCGTTTGACAAAAGTATTTAAAAGTGTGAATAATTGCCCGTTAACTGCCGAAAACTTTATTGCTTCCTATAAATCTAATTCTTCAGAAGCAGAAAGAAAAGAATACCTTAATTATTTTACAAAACAATTTCGTGTTACTGACTATGATAATATTATAAAAAATACAGATAAAGTAATCGCACTTTCTTTTAGAAGAAGATTACCTACTCCTTTATTTATGCTGTCTATTATGACAGTTGCACTTATAAGTATATCAGTTCTTTTTGTAAACAAAAAGCTTAGAGAACACTCCATATACTATCTCTGTGGTTGTAACAGAAGAAAAAGCTATTTTATAATTTCTTGTGCTATTGGTTTGATGGGCTTGCTGGGTGGTTTATTGAATATCCTGTTTATAGTGAACTATGATTTCTTGACAAGCAACGGAATTATCAATATGTCCGATGGCTTAATATATGACGGTCAGACTGTACTGTTTACTTTGCTTTATGCTTTGGCAGTTTCGGCAGTATCTGTAATTATTTCTATCATGGTTTTCAGAAAGAATTCTCCAATAGAAATATACAGAAAGTATGAATCATAACAAATGAAAGGATATAATGATATGCTTATAAAAACTGAGAATCTTACCAAAAAGTATAAACTTGGCAAAGAAACCTTCGTTGCTCTTGATAAGGCTAATCTTGAGATAGAGGACGGCGAGTTTGTCGCTATACAAGGAACATCTGGTGCAGGTAAATCTACTCTGCTACATATACTTGGTTGTCTTGATAATGCAGATGACGGAAAATATTATCTTAATGGTATAGATGTTTTTTCTTTAAATGACCGCAAAACTGCCAAGCTCAGAAATGAAAAGATTGGTTTTGTGCTTCAAGATTTTTCTCTGATAAACCATAAAAAAGTCGGATTTAATGTTATGCTTCCGCTCTATTTTAACCACACTCCAAACCGCCAAATGAAAGAAATGGCTCATAAGGCGCTTGAGGCGGTTGGAATAGATAAGCAATTTGATAAAAAAGCAAATCAGCTTTCTGGCGGTCAGCGACAGAGAGTAGCAATAGCAAGAGCAATAGTTAATGATCCATCTGTAATTTTTGCAGATGAACCAACAGGTGCATTGGATTCCAAAACCTCAAAAGAAGTTATGAAACTTTTCAGAGATTTAAATAAAAAAGGCATAGCTGTAATTATTGTTACCCACGATGATGAAATTGCTGATTGCTGTGATAGAAAAATAATCATAAATGATGGAAAGATTATCTATGATAGCAAAAAAGATTCTAACTATATAAAGAAAGAATAAATTATTACTGTTTTAAAATACATATAACCCTTTTTGATATTAGGAGCTGTGAAGAAATAAAGTTTAAGACTTCATTCTTAGCAGCTCCTTTCAATTTTTGCAAAAAAATCCTTCATCGTCTATTTTGAAGTTTACTGCTCTGAATGGATTGTTGCGATACTTTTGGTCAGTTGTTTCTTTTTTAAACATGAATTTTTCAATGCTGTGTTCCTGACAATATATGTAATTATTGTATGAGCCGTATCCTGCGCCAGCTGTCGGATACTTCGGATAGAAGCCATATATGCTTTTGAACTTTTCCATTAAAGGCTCAAAGCAATTCATATTGCTTCTGAAATGATTGACATCAACTACTGCGATAATATGGTCAGAAACTAATACCGAATCAGAAATATTTATTATTTCTGAAATAAACACTGGAAATCTTCCTTGTTTGGACTATAATTAATCGTGGTATTTTTCACAAACTTATTATACCACAAAAGGCACATAACCGAAAGTGATAACGGTTATGTGCCTTCTTGTTTTTGCAAGGTTGTTTTTTCACAGCCCATTAAAATTCTCTTGTTAGCAACATTAGTAAAAAAGTGGGGCGAACAAGGCTCGCATATTTGAGTATAAATGAATGTTAGGTTTTGTCCAAAGGTATTTCGCTTTCTGCGGAGAGCGACCAAAAACTCTGCCTTTGGAAACTGCAAGCTTTTAGTTATCTTAGGAAATTTAGTTAATTGGTAGTTCATTGGAAATCTTTTCGACTGTGTCAATAAACTTCTCTTATAAAAGTGTTATGTGAGAATTGTAGTATTTCGGTAAAGTATAACCTCTGATTATGAAAAAACACACGCAGTCCATTCTTGAAACTGCGTGTGCAAAATTACTAGTTATAAATTATTATTAAAAAATAGTTTCTATGACTTTTAGAGAAGATTCTGGGGAATATTGAAAACGGTCTATGTGTGTACCTTGATAAAAATATTCTGGTAGTGTAGGTGTTCTGTCACTCATAAAGGCGTCAATTATTATAAGCTTAATTTTCATTCGTGAGGGTATAATATTTTTTATGTAAACACTCGCTTGTTGTCCTACTTCAATATTTGCATGAGTTTCGGCAAGCCCAGCAAGATTCGGTGCAAGCTCTACAAATGCTCCGTAATCCTCAACAGAGCGAATTACTCCCGCAACAGTTTCACCTATAGAGAATTGCTCTGCATTTTCCTCCCAAGTACCCAAAAGTTCCTTGTGGCTAAGAGTTATTCTGCCGTTATCCTTATTCTTGATTATAGTTCGAATATCCATTCCAACAGAGAACCGCTCTTTTGGGTGGTCTATTCTCGAAACAGAAATAGAATCAATAGGCAAGAGCGATACTATTCCACAGCCGATGTCCGCAAATGCTCCAAATGAATCAAGATGTGTAATTTTTGCGTTAATAATATCACCAGGAATAAGTTTGTTAATATAATTCTGCATACAGCGTTCTTGTGCGGCTCGTCTTGAAAGTATCGGAATAAGATTGCCGTCAGAATCTTTCATAAAGTCCTTAACAATAAAGCACACAGGCTTATTTACTCGTGAAATAATCGCAATATCCCTTACAGTGCCTTCTTTTATTCCTATAGCTCCCTCCTCACGAGGGATAATTCCTCTTATTGAGCCAAGCTCGACTATAAGATTATGCGAAGAATCGCAAACAATGGCTCTTGCCTCAAGCATAGTACCTTCTTGCTGTGCGTCCATAAGACCTTGCAGAGAACTTATCTGAATTTTGTTTTCGGGCTTGCTCATAAGCTTGCCTTCGGGATAATATTCTATCATTTTAGGCTTCATTCCTTTCGTGCGGATTATATTAAAAATTTGCTTTCCGCTTACTGCTTTCCTCACATTATATGAGTGCATATTTTTATATATTCCACTAAAACATCAACAAATTATTTTATACTTGCTTTATTCGGCGAGTTGGGATAGAATATATATCAAGGAAATTGTAAAAATATTACTATGGTAATGCCATAATTCAGAAAGGAACTAATTATGAAAAATAAAAGAATAAAAACTATAATAGCTCTTGCTATGATTGCCGCAGCCGTTGCAACAGGCTGTTCAAGCAACGGTTCTACTTCAAAGGCTGAAGGCACTTCTTCAGCTTCAAGCTCAACAACAGAATCAAGCAAAGAAACAACAAGTTCTACAAGCTCAACAGATTCATCAGCTATTATCAATAAAGTATTTGTTGAACCAACTGTTTATGATGATAAGGAACACGAAGTCGGTTATCAGCTTGAAAAACCAAAGGTAGGTGATACTGTAGCTATTATGGAGACCTCTGAGGGTACAATTAAGATAAGATTCTTTCCAGAGGCAGCACCTAAGGCTGTTGAGAACTTCGTAACTCACGCAAAAGATGGCTATTATAATGGACTTACCTTCCATAGAGTTATCAAGGACTTTATGATTCAGGGCGGAGACCCTCTTGGTAACGGTACAGGCGGAGAAAGTATATACGGAAAGAGTTTTGAGGACGAATTCTCAAATAAGCTCTTTAACATTCGTGGTTCTCTCTCTATGGCTAATTCTGGTCCTGATACTAACGGGAGCCAATTCTTCATCAATCAGAAAGACAATTCCACAAAATTCGATTGGGATAGCCTCTCAAGCAATTTTGAACAATATAAATCTGTTGTGTCAAGTCAATGGGAAAACTATAAAAAGAGTTATCTTGAAACAACATCAGGTAGTGAAGATGATATTCTTACAAGCTATCGTACAGCACTTGCTTCAACCTACGGAAATATAACCGATATGACAAAGGTTACAGATGCTATAAAGAAACTCTATGACGATAACGGTGGAAACATCAATCTTGATGGTGCTTTCAATAATCTTGATAGAGGACACACCGTTTTCGGACAAGTATACGAAGGAATGGATATTGTTGATAAGATTGCATCAGTAGATGTTGACGACAGCGATAAGCCAAAGAAAGATGTAATAATTAAATCAATCACTATTGAGGAATATAAGGATTGATTTGATATAAAATAAATCTCATAAGGAGGATTTTAAAATTATGAGTAATGTACTTCACCCAGTTGTAACAGAATTTGAAAGACTGCTTAACAGCGACGAAATTCTAATGGCAGATTTTTATGCAGACCGTTGTGGTCCTTGCAGAATGCTTGCACCGATTATCGAAGAAATCGCAGACGAATATGATGGCAAGGTTACTGTTGTAAAGATAGATGTTGATGGTGACGGCAGAGAGCTTGCATATAAGTTTGGAATATCAAGTATACCAACAGTTATGTTCTTTAAAGATGGCTCTGAATATACAAGAGAAATAGGCTATATGCCAAAGGAACATTACACTGCAATTCTTGAGGATATGCAATAATTTCATAATAAAATACGCTATAACTCAAATAGAAGAGTTATGGCGTATTTTTACTTGAATTGTATAAAGATTTATAATATTAAATATTTTATAGCATTAACCATTCTTAAATAAGCATTTGGCTGAAGATGACAACCATCAGGAGAATCGTTTTCATCAAGAAAACCATATTCATTCTTGAGATAGCTATTAACATTAAGATAGCTTGCATTATGTTCTTTTGCAACCTTTTGAATAAGCTTATTGAATTTTGCAATAGCTTCACTATTCATACCGTCTTCACCTTTAGCTTCAAGACTTTGAGTTATTGGAGTAATAGATAATAAGTATATTTTTGCATCAGGTAATTTTGAGTGTATTTCATCAACGAGCTCGGCATAATCATCTGTAAAAATATCGGGATATGACCAACCAACTTCATTCATACCAAACATTATAAAAATTGTTTTATAGTCTTTGGATAACATTTCATCAAGCATAGGCTTTTTGTGTTTATCAAGCTTTTGGTCGAAAACAGTTGCAACATTCATTCCGATATATGAATAAACATCAGCATTATCTACCAGTTCATATTCATCTAAATCTCCAAAAAGAGAATTACCTAAAAAAGCATAATTACTATCAAAAGTTATATTTGTTTCTGGAATTTTAGTTTTGTTACTTACACTATTCGCAGAAAGTTTATCATGTTTAGATTCAGCTTTGGATTCTAGATTAGGTTCAGCATTAGAACTTATTTTAGATTCGGCTTTGGATTCTAGATTAGGTTCAGCATTAGAACTTATTTTAGATTCAGTTTTGGATTGGATTTTACTACTTGTTTCAGTATTTTCCTTTCCGCAAGCAACAAATGAAAGTAATATAGATATTGCAAAAACTACTGCAAATGATTTCTTCATTAATATACACACCTTTATTTAAATTCTCTTAAGAAATTATACACCTACTCTCATGATAAATCAACAGATAAAGAGATAATAATAGTTGTGTAAAAATTTAATAATTAATATTTAATATTGCTTAATAAAAAATTCTAAAGTAATAAATCATTCAGCATTTATACAATAAGCTATTTTGAAAAAGATAAAAATGTACAAGTAACGGCTCTTTTTAATATGAAATTTATACTGCATATTGTGCTTTTATTCTATAAAATGGCAATAAATTTCTTGACTTAGACTAAATAAAATATTATAATGTTATCAACGACAAAAAAGCAAAAGTTTCGTTAATATTTTTTGCTTTAATTAATAAGGAGTGTTCATAATGCAACAAATAGTATGCCCTAAGTGTAAAGCCCGAGTGGATGCAAGTCTTAATTTCTGTCCTGGGTGTGGTTCCGCTCTTCCTTTACCTAATTCTCGTGGTGGAAATTCTGGCGAAAAGCTAACTCAGGTAAACCAACAACATTTAGCTAATGCTATTCTTAATGAAGGAAAAAAGAAAGAGAATCCTAAGGTTTCATTGGCTGTGGGTGTTATTACAGCAGTTCTTGTTATAGGTGTTATAGCATATCTTATTATTAGTGCTGGCGGTTCATCGTCTGCAACTCCAACAGTTGCAGATTCTATTAATGCAAGTAATGTCGAATCTTCAAATCAGGTTCCTGAATCTTCAGATTCAGCTATTGTTCCAACAACTGAAAGTTCCCAAGAATCAACATCAGAGAATTCAACAGAGAATTCAACAGAGGTTTCAGAAGAAAATCCTGAAGAAAGTATGGCAGAACCTGTTGCTTCAGAAGTGGTTATTACAGCTGAAAAGCCAGATGACTGGTCAGATATATATGTATATGTTTATACAGATGATATGTTTAAGAATGCAAACTGGCCAGGTGAAATTATGACAGCTAATGGAGATGGCACATATTCTTACGCTATTTCAAGTTCATTTGCTGATAAGAATACATTTCTCGTCTTCTCAACATCACAGCTTAACAAAGGTGCTAAGTTGTCAAAGCAGTTCCCTTATATGAGCGACAATGGATATAGTCTTAGTGAAAAGAATACTTTCACAGTAAGCGATTTTGAAACTTATGCAAATGAGAAAGCTAAAAAGTAAAATTGAATAAAAACACACATAATGCTGACTTCGTTTTTCAAGCGGAGTCAGTTTTGTTTTTACATTTAACACAATAGTTGTTATAAAAATTGATATATTCGGATATAAGAAGTAAGATTCATTACATCTTGTTTGTTTCTTTGTGTATCTTATATTATCTTCAAATCTTCCATTAAACTTGATTTTTTTATGATATAATTCACATTTGTTTAATTATATTATTTTTAGTATATTTATTCATTAACATTCTATTTACTTATTAAAAAATTCTGAATTTTTGGCTACCTATTCTTGAAATGTTATTAAATTTTTTGTAATATGTTTTATTAGATAATAAAATTAAGGGGTAAAATATGATAGTAATTTTATGCTTAGATGATAAAAAAGGAATGATGTTTAATAATCGCAGGCAGAGTAAAGATAAATTTGTTATTCAAGATATTTTAAAGCTTGTAGACGGAAAGAAACTTTTTATCAGCTCGTATTCTGAAAGCCTTTTTCAGGGCTTAGAATCTAAATTGATTATTGATGATAATTTCTTAAACAATGCAGCTGAAGAAGATTATTGCTTTGTTGAGAATAATAATTTAAAAGATTTTTCTGAGAAAATAGAAAAAATCATAGTATATAAATGGAATAGAATATATCCAAGTGATTTGAAACTGGAAATTACTATTCAAGACTGGAATTTAATAGGTAGATTTGAATTTGTGGGAAATTCACATGATAAAATTACAAGAGAGGTTTATGTAAAATGAGAAAAAGATTTATTTCGTTAGCTTTGTTAGTAATATTCTGTTTTAGTGTAAGTGCCTGCTCTTTTAAAGATGAAAGTGTGGTTTCTTCAAAATCTATTTCGGTTTCTGATATACCAGAATATAGCAATTCCGCTTACATAAAGATAGATAATAATATTCCATCGTTTAAAGACTCTGAGATGACAACAAAATCTTTTGAGAAATATAGTGAGCTTGACAATCTAGGAAGATGCTCTGTTGCATATGCTTGTGTTGGTAAAGATATTATGCCAGCAGAAAAAAGAGGTACGATAGGTTCAGTTAAGCCGTCCGGTTGGCATACTGTTAAATATGATTGCATTGATGGCAAATATCTATATAATCGTTGCCATTTAATTGGTTATCAGCTTACTGGTGAAAATGCAAATATTAAAAATCTTATTACTGGAACAAGATATTTAAATGTAGAGGGAATGTTACCGTTTGAAAATATGGTAGCTGACTATGTAAAAGAAACTGATAATCATGTACTTTATAGAGTAACTCCGATATTTGAGAGAGATAACCTTCTTGTGTCTGGTGTACAAATGGAGGCTAAATCTGTTGAAGATAATGGCGATGGAATAAGCTTCAATGTTTATTGCTATAATGTTCAGCCTGACATTGTAATAGATTATAAAACAGGTGAAAGCTGGAAAGTAGGAAATGAAAAATCTATATCTGAATCAGATACTACAACTTACATATTGAATACAAATACTAAAAAATTTCATTTAAAAAGCTGTTCGTCTGCAAAAAATCTTCCAGATAAGAATAGGGAAGAGTATAGCGGAAATAGAAATGATTTAATCTCTAAAGGTTATGAACCTTGTAAAAAATGTAACCCTTAATATAAAAAATTAACTCTCAGATTACGAATCTGGGAGTTTTATTGTATATAATTGCCAATAAAAGCTTAAAAAGTATATTACTTTTGTGATATAAATAACGAAATTGTTAAAAAATATTTCAAAAAGGTTGCAAATTTGTTACAAATAGGATATAATCGTAACATAAGTTAAATATTCTGAATTGATTTCAAACAACAAAAGCGATTTTGGAGGTTACTTACTTATGTCGTTTATCCAATTATCACGAAAAAGAATTTTAGCAATTGTAATTGCTTTTTCTATTTTAATTATTTCAATAATAGTCCCACCATATGTTTCTGCTGCAAATAATGTACCAAGTAATATGTTAAATAATGTATTTCTTAATGCACTTGAATATACAGGCTATGATGTTCAAAGGCAAATTTCTAATGGAACAATTTATAGAAACTATGGTTCAAGTGGAACACCAAATAGTGTTACAAGTAACATTCCATATAGTCTTAGTGCTATAGCAAGTGGCCTTGAAACGACAAACTCAGGTAAACCTAATATAAGACATTTTGAAAATTATGGTTTATGTTGTGGTTCATATGTTAGTTATGTTTATTATAATTATCTTCCTAATGTAGCAAAAATAAGTACATCAAATCTTGCACAGCCTTATAGCAAGTGTAGTGTAGAAAGCTGGGAAACAGCTATAAGAAAGTGGATTGATAATGGTACTGGCAAAAACATAGGATTTACACAGAATAGTAACGGTTCTTTGAAAACATCTTCTGATATTCCGATAGGCTCAGTTGTTATTTTCAAAAGTAGTAGTTATCGTTATGCACATGTTGCAGTTTATGCTGGCTATTATAATGGAAAACATTTTATAACACACTGTGGTGGCGATGAAGGTCCTTGTATTCAAGCAATAGATAGTCTTTATCTTTATGCTGGACAGAGTGTAAAGCTTATAGTTGCACCAAACTTATATAATGATGTTAAGCTTAATAAATCAAGTCTTACCCTTGGAAAAGGCGAGTCTTATACAATTAAAGCAAATGGTAATGCAACTTGGTCATCGAGTAATAAAAATATTCTTACAGTTAGCAATGGAAAGATTACAGCTAAGAATACAGGCACAGCTATGATAGTAGCAAAAGGCTTGAATGGCTCAAAAGCAAATTGTATGGTTACTGTAAGAAATGCTCCGAATTCTATATCATTAAATAAAACAAATCTTACTTTAGGAATTGGTGAAACTTACGATTTAGATAGCAGTTTACCAAAGAATACAGCATCGTTTAGTATTAAATATAGCTCAGATAATAGTTCTACTGCAAGTGTTGTTTCAGCAGGAGGCTTAGTTACAGCTAAAAAAGAAGGTACAGCAACGATTACAGCTACAACTTATAATGGCAAAAAGGTAAATTGTACAGTTACAGTTAAAAAAGCTCCAAAGACTATGAGCCTTAACAAAACTAAAATCACTTTGGGAGTAGGGGAAACCTATGACCTTGATAGCTATTTGCCAAGAGGAACAGCTGCACACAGCATAAAATACACTTCAAATAATAGTAACTTAGTAAGTGTTGTTTCGGCTGGAGGCTTAGTTACAGCTAAAAAAGAGGGTGTAGCTAATATTACAGTTATAGCCTATAATGGCGTAAAGGCTCAATGTACTGTCACTGTTAAGAAAGAGCCTAAAAAACTTTCACTTAATAATACAGAACTTGAATTAAATATAGGAGAAAAGTTTGACCTTGATAGTTCAGTACCAAATGGAACCGCTGCATATCATGTATATTATTCTTCAAATAATTCAGACACAGCAAATGTTGCAAAATATGGTGGTTTAGTAACCGCTATGAAAAAGGGCAAAGCTAAAATCACAGCTGAGGCTTATAACGGAGTTAAGATTACTTGCCATGTAAATGTAGTTGATGATATTGATTCAGAAATAGAGTAAACATAGTTCGCATTTTTAAACAAATATTTAGGCAAACATAAATGGCATAGATTTTAAAATCTATGCCATTTATGTATTTTTATGTATTCAGTATTTTAAAAATTAGATGCTGATTTCGTGAGCAATATTGAAGAGCTTTGTATTGAACTGCTTCTTCATTGCAAGAGCCTCTGAAATATCATAATCAACAATGTGATTATCCTTCATTACAACAACTCTATTGCTTTGACCTTCTTCAAGAAGTTCAACAGCTCTATAACCCATACGGCTTGCAACAACTCTATCTCTGAGAGTTGGAGAGCCACCACGCTGAACATGACCAAGAACAGTTCCTCTTGTTTCAATTCCTGTCTGAGCTTCGATTTCCTTAACGATACCATCAATACCGCCAATACCCTCAGCTACAACGATGATGAAATGCTTTTTGCCTGTTTCACGATTCTTGAGAAGAACATCAATAACATCTTTCTTAAGGTCATAAGGAACTTCAGGAACAAGGATAGCACTTGCACCGATAGCAATACCAACCTCAAGAGCAATATCTCCACATCTTCTGCCCATAACCTCAACAACACTACATCTGTCATGAGATTGTGCAGTATCACGAATTTTATCAATCATTTCCATAGCTGTATTCATAGCTGTATCGAAACCGATTGTATAATCACTACTAGAAATATCGTTATCAATAGTACCAGGAACACCTATACATGGAATACCTTCGCCTGTAAGGTCTCTTGCACCTCTGAATGAACCGTCACCACCAATAACAACAACACCATCAATGCCAAGTTTTCTGCAGTTATCAGCAGCCTTTTTTACGCCTTCCTTAGTATTAAATTCTGGACTTCTTGCTGTATAAAGAACAGTACCACCCTTGCTTAAAATATCGGAAACACTTCTAAGATTCATTTCAAATACATCGCCGTTAAGAAGGCCATTATAGCCTCTACGAACACCATAAACTTTAATACCCTTACTTAAAGCAGCTCTTGCAACCGCTCTTACAGCTGCATTCATGCCTGGAGCATCGCCGCCACTTGTCAATACTGCAATGGTCTTTGCCATTATCAAAACCTCCAATTTCAGATAAAAAATTACCTACTCATATTATAATACACCTTGATGTAAATAATCAAGTACATAATCAATAAATTTACAAAAAAAACAGACAAATTTAATTTTATATACTTCTGAATATATTTATAATTGCTTTGGAATTATGATATTTATTGGATTTTTGAAAATTGAAGATATTTTTAGACAATTTCATACAAATATTCATTTACAGCTTTCCCCTTGCATAAGGAGAAAACTCGTTATATAATATTGTTTATAAAGAATAAGTATTACCTATAATAAATCAAATTGTAGTCTTTAATTTATTTATGAAAATATCAACTAAAATATAGAAAGGGGTTTGTATGAAAAGAATTTTTGATTCTATCTGGAATTATATAAAAAAAACAGATAAATGGTTTTGGATTTTAACAATGAGTGCATCTATATACGGCTTTCTTTTAATTTATAGTCAGCAAAGAAGTGGTGGTACTAACTTTCTTAAAACTCAGATTATAGCCGTTGGAATAGGATATATCGTTGCTGTGTTCATATCTTGTATAGATTATAGATTCTATGGTAAGGTATGGTGGATTTTTGCGGGTGTGGCACTTTCGCTGACAATACTTGTATTTTTTATTGGTATACAGATTGCAGGAACTGATGATGTGGGTTGGATTAAAATTGGAAGTATAACATTTCAACCGTCCGAACTAACTAAAATATGCTTTATTATAACATTCGCTAAACATATTTCGGTTTTAGTTAAATATGATAAACTAAGAAGCTTTTTCGGTGTCATGACACTTGTATTTCATGCAGCAATACCTATTTTACTCATTCATATGCAAGGTGATGATGGAACCGCACTTGTATTTGGTTTTATGTTTTTGATAATGACCTTTGCAGCAGGTGTTCAGCTTAGATATTTTATATCATTTTTATTAGTAATATGTGTATCCGCTCCTTTATTTTATACTAAGATTATGAATGATGACCAACGAAACAGATTGTTAGTGCTATTTAACCTTGATGATAATAGCTTAACAACTTATGGTTGGCAACAATATCAAGGCAAGGTTTCTATTGCATCAGGTGGTCTTTTTGGTGAAGGATATATGAACGGTCCGAGAGTTGCAAAAGATATTGTTCCATATCAGGAGAATGATTTTATCTTCACTGTTGCTGGTGAAGAGTTTGGATTCATTGGCTGTACAATTCTTTTGCTGATACTACTTTTTATTGTTATAAAGACTATGAGAGATGCATATCTTGCTGATGATACATTTGGCAAAATGATTTGTTACGGTTTCTTCTCAATTATTGCTACTCAAACCGTTATAAATATAGGAATGGTTCTTGGAATTTTTCCAGTTGTTGGAATAACACTTCCTTTCTTTAGTTCTGGAGGAACATCTGTTATGTGCCTATACTTTGGAGTAGGACTTGTACAAAGTGTATATATGCACCGAGAAAATAGTCATTCGTTGAGCAAACTTCATAGAAACCAAGTTTAATACTTAAATAGTAAAACAGGTACAACTCATTTTGAACAAGTCTATAAAAAATGGACAATAGAAAAAACAAACCTCCTATGGTGAATTTGAAGTGAACCAATTTGTGCGGACAGCACAAAACCATTCTACGGTGTAATATTAAAATTAAGCAACGAACTGACTCGCTTGAAAAACGAAATCTGTCCGTTGCTTAAAATTTAATTTTCTACCAAGGTGGTATGTTTTTAATTATGTTATTGTTTATTATTCCAAAGCACTACGTTTCCACTTTCCAGGGTTTTTTTCATATCAATTATTCGCTGGTTACTTGAGCCTCTAAAACATAGTGAAATATCATAAAGATTTTCTATAAAAGGACCATCAACTAAAACATCTATATTTGCAAGAAGTTCATCTGTAACTTTGCATCTCCAATATCCTTCTTTTTGCAATTCATTTTCAAGTGTACAGCCAGTATAGAACCATATTGTCTTATTGGGCAATTTTTTTCTGATGCGCTTTATGAATGGCAAAATTTCTCTTTGATTTCTGACTTCAAAAGGTTCTCCACCAAGCACCGTTAAACCATTTATATAAGATTTTGAAAGTGATTCTATAATTTCATCTTCTGTTTCTTTTGTAAATGGATTGCCGTAATTGAAATCCCATGTTTCACTATTGAAACAATTCTTGCAATGTCTTGTACAACCTGAAACAAAAAGTGAAACTCTAATTCCTATACCGTTTGCAATGTCGGTTTTTTTTATATTGCCATAATTCAAAGCCATCACCACTTTTAAAGTATTATAGATAAATTATAGCACATTCAGTTAAAAAAATAAAGCAATTTATTTGACATATATAGTTTACAAGAGGTACGCAAGTATCATCAGTTGCATCAGATTTTATATGCTCTACTTTTTTACTTTTTATCTGTGAACTCTTTTTCTACCACAACCTTTATTAGATAGTCTCTTTTTGTAGATAAGTGTTCTTTTAAATAATTTTATAAAGTTTTTTTATTATTCTACATTTTTATCATATATGATTTTCAAACCTTTTAAAAGTAAGTCGTTATCGAATATGATTTTGTGCTTACAGAATGGAATTATTGTTTCTGAAAGACCACCAGTTGCAACTATTGTTCTTGTCTTGCCAAGTTCTTCCTCAAAGCGGTCAATCATACCATCAATCATAGAGGCATTACCATAGAGAATACCACTTTTCATACTATCGGCCGTATTAGAGCCAATTACCTTTTTAGGCTTGGTAAGACTTATTCCAGAAAGATTAGATGCCATTTGAGTGAGGGCATCAAGAGAAATTTTTACTCCTGGATATATTATTCCGCCAAGATGTTCACCGAGCTCATTTATTGCGCAGAAAGTAGTTGCGGTACCCATATCAATGACAATTATAGGCTTTGGATATTGTGCAATAGCTGCAACCGCACCAACAACTCTATCACTGCCAAGCTGTGCAGGATTATCAAGCTTTATATTAAGACCAGTTTTTATTCCAGGACCAACAACTAAAGGCTCATGAGAAGTCACAGCTTTAACTGCACCATAAACTGCATTATTTATTGCTGGAACAACGCTTGAAATAATTGCACCATCAATTTTTTCAGGATCTATTTTATGAAGCTTAAGAATATTATTTATACTAATTGCGTATTCGTCTTGTGTAGCCTGTTTGTTTGTTGTAATGCGTGAAACAAAAAGTATTTTTTCTTCAATGCAGCCAAGAACTATATTTGTATTTCCAATATCAATAGCAAGTATCATTATTTTTCATTTCCTTTTTTCTAAAATATCGACTTCAAGTCTGTTATATGGAATGGTAATTTTACGCTCATCAAATGAATATTTGACTTTTTCAGGGATATAATATCGCAATGCCCAATAATCTTCTGGACGACACCAAACCTTTACAATAAGATTTATTCCGCTCTCGCCGTGACTATCTACACCTACAACAGGAGGTTCAGGTTCAGAAAGAATCCTATTATCTGAATTTATTATTTCCATAATGGCATCTCTTGCTTCAACAATGCTATCATTATAGGAAATAGAAAATGGCAAATCAAGTCTACGACAACCTTCAACATTATAATTTATTACATTATTTGAGGTTACACGAGAATTTGGAAGTATAATTTCTTTTCCGTCAAAGGAAATCAAAGTGGTATACATCATTTCGATTTTATGTACAGTACCCTCTAAACCCTCTGTTGAAAGGTAATCGCCAACTTTGAAAGGCTTGTTTATAATAATAAGAACGCCACTCGCAATATTTGCCATACTATCTTTTAGGGCAAGACCTATCGCAACAGTAGCAGTGCCTATAACAGTTATAATAGAGGTCATATCAATTCCGAGAGTACCTAAAGCACAAATTATTACAAGAATTTTTAAGACAACACTTATCATAGAGCCTAAGAATGATTTTACAGTTGGCTCAACCTTGCCTTTTTTCATTGTTTTCATAATAAGCTTAGTGATATATTTTACCAATAAAAAGCCTACACCTATAATGATAATTGAAGTCATAAGCTTTGGCAAAAAAGCAAGTATCCAATCACCTGTGGCGTGCAGCCATTTATCAAGTTGACTTAGTTGTTGTTCTATGTTTTCCTCTGATATGGTATTATCAAGAAAATTCATATAATATCTCCTTTCATTATTTTAACTGAACATAAAAATTATATCACCTTTCAAATAAAAATCAATAGCTATGAAATTCAGTATATCTATTGTTTTTCGGTGCTGATTTTTGTTATAATAATATTATTATACATAAAAAGGAAGAATAGAGTAATGAACGAAAAAGAAATTTCAGAAATCAGAAGAAGATTTCGTCATGATAAAAGTAATATACAAAAAATTCGTGGTTGTTATGTAAATGAAAAGGGAGAGATTATTTCAGAATTTGACCAGTCGCTTTCTCTTATGTCGGAGGCTGACAGCGAATCTCTGCTTAAAATTATCAAAAGAACTCTTTCAGGTTCAATAGGTAAAAATCTTATTGATATAGAATTTACCACTCAACAGGTTTGTGACAGTGAAGAACATAAATTACTTATGGATTTGCGTGAAACTGAACTTGAAAATGATGATTTAGTTCAACAGTTATATGAAAAAATCATAAAGACAATTAAGTTTGATGGTAATTATCTTATATTACTCGCCTTTGATAAATATGATATACCTGTTATCAGAAAGGATGGTTTTGGCAAAGAGGACGAATCTGATGAAATATTTGCTTATTATCTTTGCAGTATTTGTCCTGTTAAACAAATAAAATCTGCACTTGGTTTTTATGCAAGCGAAAATGAATTCAGAAATATAAGACAGGATTATGTAGTTTCTGCTCCTGAACTTGGCTTTATGTTTCCTGCATTTGATGATAGAAGTGCTAATATTTATAATGCACTTTACTATACTAAAAATACAAGTGAAAGTCATAATGATTTTACAGACGCAATTTTTCATACTGAACCGCCTATGCCCGCAACTATTCAGATGGAAACTTTTCAAAATGTTATTGCTGAATCAGTTGAGGAAGATTGTAGTTTTGATTTTATGCAAGCGGTTCACACAACCTTTACTGAAATGGTTGATGAACATAAGGAGTATAAAAAAGAAGAGCCACTTGTGCTTACAAAAAGTACAATTAAAGATGTATTCAAGGCTTGTGGTGCGTCACCTGAACATATAGAGGCTTTTGAAGAAAAATTTGATGAAAGTTTTGGCGAAGAGGCTCAGATAACACCAACCAATATTGTAGACACCAAACATTTTGAAATAAAGACAGCTGATGTTAAAATTCAAGTTAGCCCAGATAGAAGTCATCTTATTGAAACAAAGATTATAGATGGCACAAAGTACATAATGATTCGTGCAGAAGGTGGAGTAGAAGTAAACGGAGTTAATATCCACTTTGATGAAAAGAATACAGATAATGTAGAAACTGAATAAATTTAAAATATGCACTTCTATACAAGCCCCCTTTAGCATAAATATTACAAAGGGGTGATTAAGCTTGGAAAAGTTAAAAGCGTATTTGATTTATTCGTCAACTTTAATAGGAATATTTTTGTTTGTGTTCCTTGTTTTCAATGCGTTTGAAAAGGTTGCTGATGAAGCAGTTTCTGCAGAGATTTCTGAAAAAGAGCTAATCGTGGTTATTGATGCGGGTCATGGCGGTGAGGATAGCGGAGCTGTGGCAAATTCTGTTCTTGAAAAGGATATAAACCTTGAAATCGCCTTGAAACTCAGAGATATGCTCAAAGCTTCTGGAATAGAAGTTAAGATGATTCGTGAAAGCGATGTTTCTATATATGACACAGCCTCAGGAACTATTCGAGAAAGAAAAGTTTCTGATTTGAAAAATCGTGTAAAAATCGTAAATAATAATAAAAAGAATATTCTTGTAAGTATACATCAAAATAAATTTGAGCAGAGTAAGTATAGTGGTGCTCAGATGTTTTATTCAACTAATAACGATAAAAGTCAAATTCTTGCAGAAAATATTCGCAAGTCTATTACTGGATTGATTCAACCAGAAAACAAGCGAGAGCTTAAAAAGGGCGGAAGTGATATTTACTTATTAAATAAGGCGACTGTGCCAGCAGTAATTGTTGAGTGTGGTTTTATTTCAAATGAGGAAGAAGCTAAAAATCTTTCAAATGAGAAATATCAAAGTAAAATGGCTTTTGCGATATATTGCGGAATATTGGAATATAAAAATAAAAACTAAGTTAAGGTGATAAATTTGGCAGGAAAAGTTAAAAGCTTATATGTTTGCTCGGAATGTGGCTATGAAACTGCAAAATGGCTTGGAAAATGCCCATCTTGCGGAGAATGGAATACCCTTAATGAAGAAATTCGTGAAACTACTAAATCTGGTGTAGTTAAGCCTGAAAAGCGTATGTCTTCGTCATATTCTAAGCCTTTGAGGATAAATGAGATTTCAACAGATGATGAACAGAGATATTTTACAGGCTCAAAAGAGCTTGACAGAGTTCTTGGTGGAGGAATTGTAAAGGGGTCTCTTGTTTTGCTTGGTGGTGACCCTGGCATAGGTAAATCTACAATTCTTTTGCAAATATGTAATCATCTTGGCAGAATGTTAAAGATACTATATATTTCGGGTGAAGAATCACGAAGACAAATTAAGCTTCGTGCTATGCGTCTTAATGTTGATAGCGATAATCTTTATGTTCTGACTGAAACTGATGTAGAAGTTGCCGCTGAATATATTCGCTCGGAAAAGCCTGACCTTGTAATGATAGATTCAATACAAACTATGAATTTTACAGAGCTAAGTTCATCTCCTGGAAGTGTTACACAGGTAAGAGAGTGTACTAATATTCTTATGCGAACAGCTAAGACTCTTGATATTCCTGTGATTATAGTTGGTCATGTAAATAAAGACGGTGCCATAGCAGGACCTAAGGTTCTTGAACATATTGTTGATGCAGTTCTCTATTTTGAGGGCGATAAGCAGATGTCATATCGTATTCTTAGAGCTGTAAAAAATCGTTATGGCTCAACTAACGAAATAGGTGTCTTTAGTATGGGAGATAGGGGACTCTCCGAAGTTGAAAATCCATCGCTTATGCTGCTTTCAGGCAGACCTAAAAATGTTTCTGGAACTTGTGTTGCTTGTGTTATGGAGGGTTCTCGCCCGATTCTTGCAGAAATTCAAGGCTTAGCCACAACAACGGGTTTCGGTAATCCAAGAAGAATGAGTACAGGTTTTGATTATAACAGAATGTCACTCTTGCTTGCTGTGCTTGAAAAGAGAGCGGGATTCTATTTTGCAAATCTTGACACATATATAAATGTTGTCGGTGGATTAAGACTTGATGAGCCAGCAGCAGATTTAGCTGTTTCTATGGCATTGGTAAGTAGCTTAAAGGATATAGTTATTCCTGATGATATGCTTGCATTCGGAGAAATTGGACTTGCCGGGGAGATTCGTTCAGTATCACACGCTGAAGAGCGTGTAAAAGAGGCGGCAAGGCTTGGCTTTAAAAACTGTATCGTACCTAAACATAACCTTGATTCTATAAAACTTTCAAAGGATTTAAATATTAATGTTATTGGTGTCAGCACTGTTCGTGAAGCCTTTGGCGCAATCTGTTCTTGAATTTAAATTATTATCAGGACAAATTTTATATATACAAGAATCTTTTGTATTGTTCGTAACAAAAGACGATAGTTCGAGATGACAATATCCGTCAATTTGATAAATACAATTATCACTGCAAGGTATTATAGCCATAAAATTACCTCCTTAATCATAGGATATTGCATTTTGGTGATATTATTCAGAATTTGATTACAAATTATAAAAAATATATAGAACTTTATACCTTAAAAAGTAAATTAAAACCTCCTAAGAATTTGAATAAGTCCGTAAAAAAAAAGGACAATAGAATATCTTAGGAGGTTTTAATTATTTTTCAGCAGTAACTTTTTGTGTATCGGTATTTTCTTTATTTATAGGTTTAAATATTTTCTTAATAATATGCACACCATCATATTTTAATTTGAATTGTATTCGTCCCATAAATGTATTTCCACAATGCTTACAAGCGAAAGGTGCAATAAATGATTTACACGAAAATTTCCAAGTTTTTTTTCGTTTAGCTCTATAACCGCATGGACAAGTAAAATACATTTCCTTTTTATCAATAAGAGGGTTATTGAGGTCACAAAGAATAGTATTTTTAAATGTAAGCTTACGATAAAACTCATCATTAAATTTTTGTATATGAGAAAGTAAGATAGGGTAGGAATATAAATTCTTAAAGCACTCATAGGCAATTATGCTATCGTCTAAAGCTCTATGATGAGAAATATTATCTAAGCTTATTTCTAAAAGTTCTGTGGCCGTAGTTAAGCCCATTTGCTTACCTGCACTTTTTTCATTGTTTTTTATGTTCTTTTGTATTAGCATATCCTCACAATAATCCTGAAGATTTGTATAGTTATCTATAAAAGACAATCTATCATCTTGAAGAAAATATTTTGTATTTTCCATGAGAACATAAATATCAGTAATGCCCCAAGTCATCAGCACTGAATCACCGAGAAATTTTCTGAAACCACTTAATGCGTGAGTGTAAGTACAACCATCTTCTACATCTTCATCAGTTATATGTGTGAGTGTAGTAATCTTTTCATTTAGCTTTTTGCCAATTTGAGGTCTTACAAGGGCAGAAAAAGTATCAATTATCTCTAAATCTGAATTAACCTTAATAGCACCGAATTCAATTATTTCATTTATGAAACCCTTAAGTTTTTTGCTATAACTCGGATTCCATTCCAAATCCAATATGACGAAGTTCATTTAGTTTATCAGCCCTTGCTTGCTTTTTTCATTCTCTGCTCTTTATTGAGAATTGTTTTTCGCATTCTGATAGATTTTGGCGTTACTTCTACAAGCTCATCGTCAGTAATAAATTCAAGTGACTGCTCAAGGCTGAGAATTGTAGGTGGTGTAAGTTTAAGTGCGTCATCAGAACCAGAAGCACGAGTATTTGTGATATGCTTTTTCTTGCAGACATTAACAACAATATCATCGCTCTTAGGGCTTGCTCCAACAATCATACCCTCGTAAACATCAACACCAGGCCCAACAAACAAACGACCCCTATCCTGAGCAGCAAATAATCCATAACCTGTTGTAGTACCTGTTTCGTGAGCAATAAGAGAACCTTGAGCTCTTTGCTGAATGTCACCCTTATATTCCTCATAGCCGTCAAAGATATGGTTCATTATACCATTACCGTTTGTATCTGTAAGGAATTCCGGTCTGTAACCCATAAGACCTCTTGACGGGATTCTAAATTCGAGATGAGTTGTGCCTGATTCACGGGTACCCATATTAAGAAGTTCAGCTTTACGAGTACCAAGCTTTTCCATAATAGCACCAACATAGTTGTCTGGTACTTCAATCATAAGAAGTTCCATAGGCTCGCAAAGTTTGCCGTCAATAGTCTTATAAATAACCTTTGGACGGGAAACCTGGAATTCATAGTTTTGTCTTCTCATCTGCTCAATAAGGATAGAAAGATGAAGTTCACCACGACCGGAAACTCTGAATGTATCAGCAGAATCAGTTTCTTCTACACGCATAGCAACATTTGTTTCAACTTCCTTGAAGAGTCTGTCACGAATATTTCTTGATGTAACAAACTTACCTTCACGACCTGCAAATGGGCTGTTATTAACCATAAACATCATAGAAACAGTTGGTTCATCAATCTTAACAAATGGAAGTGGGTCGATGCAGTCAGGAGAGCAAGCTGTTTCACCAATATTGAGGTCAGGAATACCTGAAACAGCAATCAAATCGCCAAGCTCTGCTGTTTGAGCTTCAACTCTTTTAAGACCCTCAAACTGATAAAGCTTTGTAACCTTAGCATTTTTAGTTGTGCCATCATTTCTGCAAAGTACAATCTGTTGTCCAACATTAACGCTACCTCTTTCAACACGGCCAATACCGATTCTACCAACATACTCATCATAGTCAATGTTTGAGAACAAAATCTGTAAAGGTGCGTTCATTTCACCTGTTGGCGCAGGAATTTCAGATATAATTTTCTCAAAGAGAGGTTTCATATCAGTACCCTTTTCGTGTGGGTCAAGTGTTGCATAGCCATCTCTGCCTGATGCGTAGACGACTGGGAATTCAAGCTGGTCTTCATCAGCACCAAGCTCAATAAAGAGGTCGAGAACTTCGTCAACGACTTCTTCTGGTCTCGCACCAGGTCTGTCAATTTTATTAACAACTACAAGAGGTTTTTTGCCTAAACCAAGAGCCTTTTTAAGAACAAATCTTGTTTGTGGCATACAGCCCTCAAATGCATCGACAAGCAAGAGAACACCATCAACCATCATAAGAATACGCTCAACCTCGCCACCGAAGTCTGCGTGTCCTGGGGTGTCAACTATATTTATTTTAGTGTTATTATACATAACAGCAGTATTTTTAGAAAGAATTGTAATTCCTCTTTCACGCTCAAGGTCATTAGAGTCCATAACTCTATCTTCAACAGCCTCGTTAGCTCTGAATACACCACTTTGAAGAAGAAGCTGGTCAACGAGTGTAGTTTTACCGTGATCAACATGGGCAATAATAGCAATGTTTCTTAAATTCTCTCTTGTATCCATTTCAGAATCCCTCTTTTTACTTAGTTATATTATCAACAATTTATTATATCATATGGTAAATGCTCTTGCAATTATTATTTCGGGATATTTTTTAGATTTATGCAGAAATATAGCACAATAATTTAATAAAATCTGTACAAAATCAAAGCTTTAAATGAGTATATCAAAAATACTATATTTAGTACTATGAATTTTTGTGCGACTGTGATATAATGATTGTATATTTAAATTTGAATTTGGGTGTATATTATGAAACTCTTTAAAACACGAATAGATAACGATATAAAAAAATTTTTTAATGCTATTTTAGAAAAAGGAAATCCATTAAATAACGATTTTATTGAATTGCTTACAGCAATTAGTACAAAATTTAATGTTGATTCAGCATATATAGCTTTTGCAGATATGAATAAAGATACATTTTTCTATCCTTATTTTGATGCAAAAAACTCTAAGTATAATATGAGCAAAAGGAAATTTCCAATTAATCATAACCTCATAGGCACATCATTAGATAGATATGGGAAAGATAGTTTGTGTGTATAATATAGAAACAGATTGTGAGCGGAAATGCATACTTGATTATGCGTTTATTCGTAGTGAAAATTATTATTACTCAATAGGAATTTGGTGTGCTCATAGAAGTAATTGGTCAGACGAAGAATGCCATGCACTGAAAAAAGTAGGACATTTATTAAAAAATGTCATGGTTAATACCGATGGAGTATTTGCTCTTATGCAATATCAAAAAAATCAAGAATTGAAAGAAAAAAACGAAGAACTTATTACAATGCAAAATCAAATAGTAAGTCTTTTAAATTGCGGTATTGTCGCATATACAGTACCAGAGCATAGACTTTTAATAATAAACGATAAAGCAAAGCGTATTTTTGATTGCGATGACGAAAATTTAATGGGTTCTCATTTAGAATTTTTACAAACAAAAATTCTAAATGAGGATAAAGGTATTGTAAATCAAGTAATAAAAAATCTTAAAAATTGTGGTGATGAAGTTGCCTATACCCTTAAATCTAAAAATTCAAAAGGCGATATAAATGTTATAAGCGTGGTCACAAAGCTTTTAAAATTTGATAGTGGACAGAGATTTATTTTAAGCTCTGTTCTTGATATAACTCGTTTTGCAGAACTTAGCGAGAAGCTTCATACAGAACGAAAGCAATATCGTGATGCACTTGTTAATAACTGTGAGTTTTCCTTTAAATTTGATGTTACGGAAGGAATTATAAATTCTGAAATTTACACAAGAAATAATAGGCATCTATTAAATGAGTTAGGCTTAACTGCACCAGTTTCTTATAATAAATTGGTTGAAAATTGGATCGCTATTCAAAAGCCTAAATTTCTAAATGAAAATATGAATAAACATCTTACAGTAGATTTGCTTATTAAGCATTTTGAGATTGGAGTTACAAATATAGAAACAGAATATTACGACTGTAATAGAGATGTTTTTATAAGATTATTAGCTTTACTTTCTAAAAATGAGTATAATAATCACATCGAAGCAATAGTTATTGCAACAGACACAACAGCAGCACATAAAGAGGAAGAAATAAGGAAGCTCGAACTTTTATATACTAAAAAAGAACTCCAAAAAAGCATAGAATCCGAACAGAAAAAGCTTGCAATAATAGAAGCTATGAATGATATATATTACTGCAATTACTATATAGACCTTATAAATAATACATATGAACAGATTATAAGTGTAGATTATCTTGAAGAGTATATACCAAAGAACGGTAATGCACAAGAAACTATTAATATGTGGTTAAATTTGGGTGTTAGTGATGACTTTATTAAAGATGTAAGAAAATTCACAAACCTTCATACACTTAGAGAGCGTATGAAAAACAAAAGCATATTAAGTATGGAACTTAATAGCAAAAAAGCAGGTTGGGCAAGAATAAGTTTTATTGCAGTAGATGTGGATAATTGTGGAATGCCACTTCATACACTTTTAGTATCTCAGTATATAGACGAAGAAAAGAAAAATGAACTTGCTACTAAGCAAGCATTAAAAGAGGCATATGAAGCAACCAATCGTGCCAATCAAGCTAAATCAAATTTTCTTTCGAATATGAGCCATGATATTCGTACGCCAATGAATGCGATTATAGGTATGATAGCTATTGCGGAAATATATTTGAATAATCCTGAGAAAATGGCTGATTGTCTATATAAAATTAAAGTATCAAGCAAACATCTTTTGGCATTAATAAATGATATTCTTGATATGAGTAAGATAGAATCTGGAAAAATCGAACTTAATGAAGAATCAATAATGCTTACAGAGCTTATTAATAATGTTATTGATATATGTAAACCACAAGCCGAAGCTAAAAATCATACACTTACTCTTGATATAAAAAGCATAGAGCACAATAAAGTTATAGGAGACGAAACAAGAATTCAGCAGATTTTTACAAATCTTATAAGTAATTCAATAAAATATACACCAGTTGGTGGTAAAATTAGTGTTATTATATCTGAAAAAGCTGTAAACAGACCTCATATGGGCTGCTATGAATTTATATTTGAAGATAATGGTGTAGGTATGGAACCCGAATTTTTAAATCGTATATTTGAACCTTTTGAACGAGAGCGGAAAAGCTATATAGGGAAGATACAAGGAACAGGACTTGGAATGACTATCGCAAGAAATATTGCTCGTATGATGAATGGCGATATTGAAGTAGAAAGCAAAAAGGGCAAAGGCTCAAAATTTACAGTAACTATATTCTTGAAATTTGCTAATGATGAAAATATTTTTAGTAATCCTCAAAATTATTGCAATGAAAATAATGCAAATTCACTTATAAAATTTTCTAAAAAAGATTATTCATCTAAAAGGGCTTTGCTTGTTGAAGATAACATCCTTAATTGCGAAATAGCTGGTGAAATTCTTGGAATGGCTGGATTAAAAGTCGAATATGCTTCTAACGGAAAAGAAGCAATAGACAGAATCCTATCCTTAGAGCCACATTATTATGATATTATTTTTATGGATATTCAAATGCCAATTATGAATGGTTACGAAGCAACTCGTATAATAAGAAGTTCCGGCAGAGAAGATTTAAATAATATTCCTATATTAGCAATGACAGCTAATGCTTTGGCTCAAGATGTTCAGGCAGCATTAAAATCAGGTATGAATCAACATATATCTAAGCCATTGGATTTAAATCAGTTATATAATGCACTTGAAAAATGGCTGAAATAAGCTGGTTTTTAGAGAATTTTTATGATATTTTGTAAAATATTTTAAAAAAATATTCAAATAATTTATTAAAGCTATTGTTTTAGGTATAAAGGTTTGATATAATAAGAACTTGTACAGTTATTAAAACTATAAAACATTAAAAAAAGTATTGACATTGCGTTTTATTAGTGATATAACTGTACTATAACCAATGGTACAGTTTGATTATGAATGGAGGAATTAAATGAAGAATGTATTAGAATTTATTGAAAATTCTGCTAAGAATTTTCCAGACAAGGTAGCATTTTCCGATGAAAGTAATTCTATTACATATATCGAACTTTTAAAAATGTCTAAAACAATAGGAACTGCTCTTGTTAAAAAAAATAATAAAAATAAGCCTATTGCGGTTTTTCTTGATAAAACCGTATTTGCTCTTACAGCTTTTTTTGGAGCTGTTTATAGTGGAAACTTTTATACAGTTATAGATTCTATGATGCCAGCCGATAGAATCAGTACAATTTTTGAATCACTTCATCCAGTAGCTATAATAACTGATAATGAGCATCTAAAGATTGCTGAGAATATAGAAAATTGTGGCGAAATCATATTGCTTGAAGATGCTTTGCGACAACAAATTGATGATAAAAAGCTTGCAGAAATTCGTAGCAATTCGATAGATACAGACCCTTTATATTCGTTGTTTACATCTGGTTCAACAGGAGTTCCAAAGGGTACGGTTGTAAGCCATAAAAATGTTATAGCATATTCTGAGTGGGTTTCTGAAACCTTTGATATTACAAGCGAAACAATTTTCGGAAGTCAGACACCTTTCTATTTTAGTATGTCAGTTCTTGATGTTTTCTCTACAATAAGGAACGGTGCAACTTTCCATATTATTCCAAAGAAATATTTTTCTTTCCCTATAAAATTGCTTGAGTATGTAAGAGATAGAGAAGTAAATACAATCTACTGGGTACCATCTGCATTATCTATTGTTGCAAACTGGAAAGCTCTTGATTATGTTGAGTTGCCAAAGCTTAAGAAGGTACTTTTTGCAGGTGAGGTTATGCCTACAAAACAGCTTAATATGTGGATTAAGAAGCGACCTGATATTTTTTATGCTAATCTTTACGGTCCAACAGAAACAACTGATATATGTACATATTATGTTGTTGATAGGAAATTTAAAGATGACGAAACTTTGCCAATAGGTAAGCATTGCAATAACTGCGATGTTATGATTCTTACAGAAGATAATCGTTTGGCTGAGGTTGGCGAAGAAGGCGAACTATGTGCAAGAGGTTCATTCCTTGCTATGGGATATTATAATAATCCTGAAAAAACCAAGGAGGTTTTTGTACAGAATCCGCTTAATACAGCTTATCCTGAAATCATATATAAAACAGGCGACCTTGTAAAGCTTAACGAAAAGGGAGAAATAATTTATATTTCTCGAAAGGATTATCAGATTAAGCATATGGGTTATCGTATAGAACTTGGAGAAATTGAAGCTGCGGCAGGCTCAATAGAAAAAATAAAAACTTGTGTATGTATTTACAACGAAAGCGAAGACAAAATTGTCTTTATATATGAAGGCTCGAAGATGACTGATAGTGAGCTTATGAACAAGCTTTCAGAAAAGCTCCCTGTTTATATGCGACCAAATGTTATAAAGAGAATAAAACAAATTCCATATAATCAAAACGGAAAAATAGACAGAAAACTTTTAAAACAAACTTATAAGGATATTTAATCGGAGGTAAAATTTAAAATGGAAAAGAAAATTTTAGAAATTCTTAGCGAAGTTAAGCCTGGTGTAGATTTTGAGGGAAGAACAGACCTTATTGATGCTGGCATTCTTGCATCATTTGATATTATCTCTCTTGTATCAGAATTGAATGACGAATTTGATGTAGAAATTTCAGTTGTAGACCTTGTTCCAGAAAACTTTAATTCAGTAGAAGCTATGGCAAAGATGATTAAGCGTCTTGAGGACGAAGACTAATGAACTTTAAAGAAAATATATTTCTTATTGCGTTCTTGCCAATTGTCCTATTGCTCTATTATATCTTACCTAAAAAGGCAAGATGGGGTGTTCTTCTCGCCTCAAGCCTTATATTCTATATTCTTTCAAGTGGAATATTTACATTTATAATGCTTGGTACATCAGTGACAATATATGTTGCTGGTTTGCTTATGCAAAAGATAAATGATAATTTTAAAAAGCAAAAATCCATAGAAGGTATCACAAAAGAAGAAAAAAAGCTATTAAAGAAAAAAGCAACCAATAGAAAAAAGCTTGTCGTTCTTGCGATTGTTATAATTAATTTTGGTTTACTTCTTACTTTAAAATATGGCAATTTCTTCTTGGGTACTATAAATATAGTTTTTGGTATGACAATTCCGCCATTAAGCCTTATACTTCCTCTTGGAATTTCTTTCTATACTTTACAAGCAGTTAGCTATGTTATTGATGTTTATAGAGGAACTTGTAAAGCTGATAAGAATTTTGGAAGAGTTTTGCTTTTTGTATGTTTCTTTCCGCAAATAATAGAAGGCCCTATTGGAAGATATGATAAACTGGCAGGTCAGCTTTATGAGGGACATTCATTTGACTATGATAAATTTATGAAAGGTCTTCAGCTTATGCTTTGGGGACTTATCAAAATAATGGTCATAGCCGATAGAGCAGGAATATTTGTAGGCAATATTTTTGAGAAAATTTATGATGCAGATGGCTCTATTATTCTTTTAGGAGTTTTGCTCTATACTATTCAGCTTTATGCGGATTTTTCTGGCTGTATGGATTTAGTAAAGGGCATAGGACAGCTATTCGGAATTGAGATGGCAGACAACTTTAGGCGTCCGTTTTTCTCAACATCTGTTAATGAATTTTGGAGACGCTGGCATATTACTCTTGGAGCATGGCTTCGCGATTATATATTTTATCCAATTTCGCTTTCTAAATTCTTTGCAAATCTTTCTGCAAAGGCTAAAAAAAATTTTGGAGATTTTCTTGCAAAGTTTCTGCCGTCAGCATTTGCACTTTTCTTTGTATGGTTTATAAATGGTCTTTGGCACGGAGCAGAAGTAAAATATATAGTTTATGGACTTTATTACTATGTTGTAATGATGCTTGGCCTGCTCTTTGAGCCTTTGTTTGTAAAGATAACTAATGCCTTACATATCAGCAGAAAGTCTAAGCCATATTTTGTATTTCAAGTAATACGCACTTTTTTACTTGTAAATCTTGGTATGCTTATATTTAGAGCAAATACACTTTTTGACGCATGGTATGCTTTGTGTGCTATATTTAGCAAATTTAATGGCGATATTTTTGCAACGAGCGTATTAAGCTATAAACTTCATATATATGATTTTGTAGTTATTGCAATAGGAGCAGTTGCATTATTTATAGTTGGTGTTCTTCAAGAAAGAGGACATCATCTCAGAGATGAGATTGCTAAGAAAAATATAGTTATTCGCTGGATAATCTATTTTGTAGCTTTATTTATTTTAATAATAGTAGGAGCATATGGAGAAGGTTATCGTGTGGCAGATTTTCTCTATGCACAATTCTGATAAGTATAAGAAAGGGCTGATAAATTGGAAAACAATAAAAAACTTATTACACAGAGAATATCCAAGGTTATCTGTTTTTTGCTTATATTTACAGCTTTCTTGGGAATAGGCTCAAAGATTTTTATTCCTAAGAAGAATTCTGCCGAATATGGCAATAAAAATTACTACGGAAATTCATATCATGGAGAACGAGCTAATTCAATAGATATTGTAGTAGTTGGAAACAGTTCAGCATATAAAAGCTTTTCTCCACTTGAACTTTGGAACAAATATGGATATACCAGTTTTGTTTGTGGTGCTCCTGCTCAGAAAATTCAAGAAGGATATTATATGCTTGAAAATTTCTTAAAAGAGCAAAAGCCTAAGGTTGTTATCTATGAAACTGAGGGTATATTCAACTCTTACGGTAAGAAGATAAAAAGCTCTTATAATCAAGCTAAGCGAGATTTGATATTTCTTTCAAATGAAATTGATGGCATAAATGCCACTTTAGATGTAGTGACAGCAAATATATGTCCACTTTTGAAATATCATAATCGTTGGAGTAGCTTAAAACCAGAAGATTTTACTCTTGAACCTGATTATTCAAAGCATTATGTTTCAAAGGGATATGTGCTTACAAATAAGGTTAAGCCTTATCGTGGCAATAAAAATTATATGAAGCCGTCAGACTATACAACGCCTATTCAATATACAAATCTTTACTATCTAAATAAAATGAAAGAACTTTGTGATAAGAACGGTGCGGAGTTTGTACTTATGTCATCACCGCTCCCAAGAGCGTGGAATGATGAACGCCATAAGGCAGTTAAAGCTTATGCCGAAAAGAATAATATAAAATATCTTGATACCAACCTTTCCATTGATGAAATGAAAATTGATTGGTCTAAGGATAGTTGCGATAAAGGTTATCACCTTAATGTATATGGTGCAAAGAAAAATACAGCCTATGTTGGAAAATATCTTACAGATAATTTTAAGCTTACTGACCATAGGGGAGATAAAGAATTTTCTCAATGGAATAAAGATTATAAGATTTATTCAAAGAAAATCAAAAAGCTTAAATAATAGAAGAATATAAAAAATCCTCTCGGACTTTAAATTTAAGCCCCAGAGGATTTTTTTGCAATAAAATTAGTCTATAACCTTATAGCCTTGAGCTTCAATAGTGCTTGTTAAAACTTCATCAGAAATATCTGCATTAAGTTTTACTATTGCTGTACCGCTTTTGTGACTTACGGTTGCTTCGTCAATTTCAGGGAGAGCTTCAAGGCACTTCTTTACAGTAGCTTCACAATGAGGACACATCATACCTTCGATTTTAATAGTTTTTTCCATAGTCTTAATCTCCTTTTTATTTTTTGTTTGTCGTTTTTTATCGTGCTTAGGATTTTTAATGTTCAGAAAATTGAGTCTTAATGCGTTAGTAACAACACAAACACTTGAAAGGCTCATCGCTGCCGCTCCGAACATAGGGTTCATTTCCCAGCCAAGCAGGGAAATCCATGCTCCAGCGGCAAGTGGAATACCGATAACATTATATATAAATGCCCAAAAAAGATTTTCGTGAATATTTTTGAGCGTTGCACGACTAAGCCTTATTGCAGCAGAAACATCTGTAAGCTTGTTATTCATAAGAACAATATCTGCGGCATCAATTGCTATATCTGTTCCTGCACCGATTGCAATTCCAACATCTGCACGAGTTAGTGCTGGAGCATCGTTTATTCCGTCACCAACCATAGCTACACTACCACGACTTTTTAATTTTCGAATAGTTTCTTCTTTTCCGTCAGGAAGAACACCTGCAATAACTTCATCAACACCTACTTGTTTTCCGATTGCATTTGCAGTTCGTTCATTATCTCCTGTTAGCATAACTATACGGATTCCCATATTTTGAAGTTCTTTGATTGCTCTTGGACTATCTTCTTTGACAACGTCAGCAACTGCTACTATGCCAATAAGCTTTTCAGAGTTTGCAAAAAATAGGGGAGTTTTACCCTCATTTGCGAGTTTTTCTGCCTTTGAAATAATATCATCTGAAAGGTTAAGTTTTCTTGTGACAAAACCTATACTTCCTGCGAATATTTCCTTATTATTAAGTCTTGCAGAAAGACCATTACCAATAAGTGCTTTAAAATCAGTTACTTCATCAGCAAGTATATTCATTTCTTTTGCTTTGATAATAATCGCTTTGGCGAGTGGATGTTCACTCATACTCTCAAGAGAGACTGCAAGCTTCATAAGCTCTGTTTCACTTGTTTCGTTAGGAATAATATCAGTTACACGAGGTTCTCCACTTGTAATTGTGCCAGTTTTATCAAGTGCAATAATTTCTACTTTGCCCGTTTGTTCAAGAGAAACCGCTGTCTTAAACAATATTCCGTTTCTTGCACCAATTCCATTGCCGACCATAATTGCAACAGGCGTTGCTAAGCCTAATGCACAAGGACAGCTTATTACAAGAACGGATATTCCTCTCGCAAGGGCAAAGCCAACTGTTTGTCCGCATAATAGCCAAATTGCAATAGTTATGATTGCAATAGTTATAACGACAGGAACAAATATTCCTGAAACTTTGTCTGCAACTTTTGCAATAGGTGCTTTAGTTGCTGCTGCATTGCTTACCATTTTTATGATTTGCGAAAGTGTAGTGTCTTCGCCAACTCGTGTAGCTTCACATTTTATAAATCCTGATTGATTGACCGTAGCAGCGGAAACAGCATCTCCAACATTTTTATCAATAGGTATGCTTTCGCCTGTAAGAGCAGATTCATTTACAGCACTATTACCATTAATAATGATACCATCTACGGGTATGCTTTCTCCTGGTCTTACTACAAAAATATCACCCTTATGAACTGATTCGATAGGTACAGTCTGTTCAATATCATCACGAATAATATTAGCTGTTTTAGGCGAAAGCTTCATAAGACTTTTAAGTGCATCTGTAGTTTTTCCTTTTGAGCGAGCCTCAAGCATTTTGCCAACAGTAATAACTGTAAGAATCATAGCAGCCGATTCAAAATAAAATTCGTGCATATATCCCATGACTGCAACTAAATTACCTCTGAGCTGTGCATCAGTCATTGCAAAAAGTGCATAACAGCTATATACAAATGCTGCACCTGAACCAAGCGCCACAAGTGTATCCATATTTGGCGAGCCTTTAATCAAGCTTTTAAAGCCACTTATAAAGAATTTTTGATTTATAACCATAATCGCTATTGTTAATAATAATTGAATAAGTCCCATAGCTATATGATTATCTGCCATAAATGATGGCAATGGCCAATTCCACATCATATGCCCCATAGAAATATACATCAGAATAACAAGAAATATTAAAGAGGCTATCAATCTTCTTTTTAGTTTGGGTGTTTCGTGGTCTTCAAGTGTATCTTCACCAGATTGTACAGAGCCTTTAGTGTCTAAACCTTTTTCAGAAGCGTCATAGCCCGCTGCACGAACTGCTGAAATTATTGCTTCAGAAGATGCTGTTCCGTCTACACTCATAGAATTTGTCAATAAACTTACTGAGCATGAAGTTACACCAGCAATCTTATTGACAGCTTTTTCAACTCTTGTACTGCAAGCAGCACAACTCATACCTATAACATTAAATTGTTTCATAATATCTCCTACTTCATCAACTTTTGGAGAACCGTAACAAGCTCATCTATAGTTTCATTCTTACCATCACGAATATCCTGAGCAACGCAGGTTTTTATATGATTAGCAAGAATTTCCTTATTAAATGAGTTAAGTGCAGCATTTGCGGCAGCTACCTGAATCAAAATATCAGGGCAATAAGCATTCTTTTCAAGCATACCCTTTATGCCTCGAATCTGACCTTCAATACGGTTCAATCTGTTAACGAGTGCCTTATATTCTTCGTCCGTTCTCTGCTTAGTTTTATAGCATTGTGGACATTCTTTCATTTCTTTTTCCACGATATCACCTCATTTTAATTGTATCTTATACCCTGTATAGGTATTTTACAGTTAAGATTATATACCCTTGTAAGATGTTTGTCAATGTTGCATCTTGCAAGTACTATCAAAATTATATATATTATATATGAGGTTCATTGTAAAATGAAATAGGACAATAGAAAAGTCATAGCAAACGTGATATAATTGAAGTTCCCACACAACAAAAAATCACAGAGGATTGCTATGACTGAGGAACAGTATACAACAAAACGAAGGAAATTAAAACGAAGGAAATTCCAACCTTAGCGAGAGAAAAGCGAGCACAAATTGAAATATTGCTGAAACAAGGGCTTGCAAAAACGAAAATAGCCAAAGCAGTAGGCATATCCCGTTCAACAATCAATGATTTTCAAAAAGTCCTATCGTCAAATCTTTTAAGAAGTAATTTTCTTGAATTTTTTAAAGTCCTTTCCCCAATTATACAAAATGATATAGATATTTACTTCTTGTTATTTTTACTATAAACCGACAGCAACTCATTGATTGTACGAAATATATCCGAAGCAGTATCAAGACGAGTTTTACATATAACAAAATCTTGCAAGCTTTCTGGGTCTAAACTATATAGCTGTATACGCTCTTTTACACGCTCGTAATCTTGCTCATAACAATAATATTTATTCTGTATGTATTCAAGCATAATCTCAATAAGTATATCATTCATCAATATTAACTCCTAAAGTTTCCAAACAAAACGCTAAATCTGTTTTTAAAGTTTTTTTAGCAATTCCTTTTTGTTTTAAATAAAGTTCATACTTAGGATTAAATTTATATTCAGAGCGTTTCATTAGATAATAAAGTAAAAATTCAATTCCAAACATAGAGCAAAGGGTATAAAGTTGACCACTATATGTATTAAGGTATGCAAGCATAGTATCTTCATCAAAATCAGTACCAGGAGCTTTATATAATGACTGTATACCATAATATTCTAAAAACTTATCCCAATATTCAGTATTTTTCCAACGAGATTTATTACTATCGTTTTCATCAGGTACAACGAAACGCAGATAATTATTAAGTACATTAAAAAATAATTCTGAAATATTTATACCATTCATAAGATTTTCAACAAAAAAAGAAGCTCTATCATTTTTCAACATCATTTCAAAGCGTACCCAATGTTCATCAGAATTAACGATTTTTTGTTCTGCAAGTTTATCGTATATTCTAAACATAAGCTCTGAACTACGAGTACCAAAATAAATACAAACACCATAATCTTCACAATCCCAAGAAGTTTCAATTTTACCCTTTTTAAATTTACTTACAAAATTACGATTTCTTGTATCTTTTTCAAGCATTTCAATATCAAGTACATTGTCAAAATCATCAAATGCAACATCAAGGCGAGTTATATTATAATTATCAGAATTGCTTATAGATTTAAATAAACCAAAAAAATCAATATTACTTAAACTTTCGAAGGCTCTGCAACCTTTACCACTCATATTAACACAAATGCCCATATCGTGCATAACACCGCTTTTATCAAAAAATTTAGAACCATCATAGCAAATACTAATATTTTCGTATGTAAGACGCTTTTTATACCCATTCCATCCTTTTTCACATTCTATGAAATCATCTGATTTCAAACCAAGTAAATCAAAAATAGATTCTAAAGTATCAACTTTAGATGTAAATGTAAGCCAGTCAAAAATAATACGATTTTCTTTATTTTCCATAGCAATATAAAATCCTTTCTGTGTAGATATAACCCCCCTATTAGTGATAGGGGGTTGCCGCCGGCGGTGGCTCAAAAACGCAACCGCCGGCGGATTTACCATATAACTAATTGATAGCTTTTATCCAACGCAAGATGACTTGATAGCCATAGTAAACACCGATACAAGTAACCCACGCAATTAAAATGTCAAGAATCGTAGGTATATCTATGAAATAATTTATATAAGGTAAATAACTTGAAATTGGGCTATTAGATAATATTTTAAAAGGACTATCAGGAAGCATAAATAATACCCAACCAAGCACATCATTAAGGGCATTGCCTAACCAATTAAATATATCTTTAAAAACATCCATTATTGAGCTCCTATAACTTTACGAGTTATCATTATCAAAAAAAATACAAATCCTGCAGTTGTAAACCATCGAACCATTGGCATAATATCATCAAATATAGCAAAATCAAAGCTTATAGATGTATCTATTAAGTAGCTTCCGTCGCTTTGTTTTAAAATCTGAAAAGGTATATCAAATTTAGGTGCTTTAGATTCAGAAGAGTAAAAACCTGCGAAGAGATTATATAAATCTTTAGGAATACAAAACGGAAACTTGTCAAAAAGTCCGCTTGAATCAATCTTTGGTACTCCGTCAGGATATTCAATAGATTTTTCATAATCAATTATATCTGTAGGATTTGCCTCCGCAATTGCAGTATAATCATCAACGCTTGTTACTGTCTTAGGTATTGTTAAAGTAACATTATCAGTTCCAGTATAAACATCAGGCACAGAGCCAGCAAGAGGAACAGAGTGAGGTTTATAAACATCTGTCTCACTCTCATTTTTTTGGATATCTGTATAATGTTTTAATCCAGCACCATCAAGTACAGTATAATACATATCGCTGGGACTATCAAAACTATAATAAGTATCATTAGTGTTATAATTAATCAAAGGTACGCAAGTATCATCAGTTGCATTAGATTTATTACCATTAAAATCATCAATAGACACAAAACGATACTTATTATCTATACATTGAGTAAAATAGCAAACTTGATTATTTATCCTATACATAGATATATCTTTGTCAGCAAAAGAATTACACTGCAAAAAAGTAAGAGATTGCCAACCAAAACCATTAGCAGAACTATCAAGCAAAAAGGAAAATCTATTATTACCCTTATAAGTTAACTCAATATCTGGCGTCAAACCCCCAGCAAACTTATTATTAACATTACAAGGAGTATCAGCATTATAACTATGTAACGCAAAAGTAGGACAACTAAAAACAAAAAGTCTCGCATAAACCGATGTATTATTAGTATCTAAAAAAGTTGGGTCCGTATGAGGCAAAGAAGCAAGTATATTTTGCCTAAGGTCAGGACTGTAAAAACTTAAAATACAATTATCAGTTAAAGTAAGCTGACAAAAACCACCGCTAAGATTGGCGGAAAACGAGCTATTTTCTGTAAAACCAAGCGTACCATCTGAGCCAGCAACAATACTATTTGATACATCGTGATAAGCATTAGATACATACTTATTAACTGCCTCAGTAATTACTTGCCACTCTCCAGCACTAAAAGTAATTTTATAGCCAGCAATAGAGCCAACAGCACTTGCAATATAATTAGACATTTGCTCAGCCTTAGCGTAAACAATGTTTTTAACCCCATCACCAACTTGTATTGCAAAATTTTTAACGCCCTCTCTAAAATCACCATCAGTAGCATAAGATATAGCACAAGAGCCAAAAATTGTTGCATAGACAAAATAGACAACAGCCATCTCGGCAGCCACTGCCTTAACTTTTTGTACTGGTGCTAATGACACTAACACCAGTATCAAGATTATAACTAACACTGTTATCAAGCACCGTTGTAACATTGTCTTTTGATTGTTGTGTATCATTATCTGCAATCTGTTCATCTATAATCACCACTTTCGATTTAGTATGTTTTTGCTCTTGCTCAGATTCTTCTTTTTTATCCCCATACGGATTATCTATAAATAATGCCATTGTATCATAACAACTTGCTTTTCGTTTATTGAATTTATGGAAGTTTCCACCATTTCGCATTTTACAAGGATACCAAAATTCAACTGTTCCATATATGCCCCTTATAAGTTTAGAAAATAAATAGGTCAGAAAGTTATAATTAGCAACTGCTCTATGCCTAATCTCATACTCTATAAGGCCTCGAATCTGACTATCAAGCATTTTATCGCTTTGCGTTATCAGTATAAAACTAAAATTAAAGTGTCGGTGATTAGCGAAAAAGTTAATCCACTCCATACGGTCCTTTTTGCCAAATTCACGCGGATTAAACATTGTGCTTGCTTCATCAATAATAACAACCGTTTGAGCGTCATAACTTTTTTTATGATGTTCTTTTGCAAATTTTAGCAGATTTGACGGTGTGATTTTCTTACTTTCCCAGTACTCAAAAATACCTTTAGGTTTAAGCTTGACAGGGGAGAAGTCCATCGGAAAATTAGCTATTACATTACGCCCAAATTTAAGATGATTTATAGCATCACATACTGCGTGATATGATTTGTAACTTCCAGGAGTTCCTGTATATAAACTTATTGCCATATTATCACCCTTTTATTAAAAATTGGGATTGAGCCAACTAAACCCAACCCCAACTTATTTCATTACAATTAGGTACCTTTGCCAGTAACATTCTTGAACAAGTCGATACACTTTTTAATCGCCCAGCAAGTACCAAATGCAGTAATTGCTACTGGTACAACTGCAACTGCATAACCAAGCAAATCATTTACACAGCTTTGGAAACCACTTGTAAGACTTGCACCTATATCAGGATTAGAACCAGCTTCAGCTGCGAACGCATTAACTGCAACTACTGACATAGCAGAAGCTACAGCGGAAACTGTAACTGCAACTTTATTGCGAACTAAAAAGCCTTTTATTTTTTCTAAGCACTTCATATTTTCACCCCCTTTCAATATTAACAGCCTTTGCCAGCTATTTTGAATGTAGTATAAACTGTGTGTCCAATAAGTGAAAACATCAGCTCCAAAATGAATCCTACTGGTATTCCTATGCCGAAAGCTACAAAGCAATTTTCCATCTTATCACCACTTCCACCAATTCATTGATTTACCAACCCACAAGCCTATCAAAACAGCTAATTCACATATGATGAAATACAAGCAATTTTCTATTTGTCCTAAATCTGTTGCTTCCATTTTCATCTCACCTTTACTTGCTTAATACAACTTTTGTGCATTTACCGTTAAGATTGATTTGCAAATCTGCCTTAACAGGGTATGTAAGTTTTAACAGTTCACCGACTCCGTCATAATCGAACTTAACTTTGTTAGCTTGTTGACCTGCGACATCTTCTGTGATTTCTTCAAAGTCATACACTACAAACAGATGACCATAGTTGACCTTATCACCATCGCTATTAGTAAAACTTCCTCTTTTTACACCAACCAAAGTACATAACATAATTTACCTTCTTTCTGCCTATACGGCTAAATATTTTTTATATATAAAATCCCAATTGGGTTTTATACTAAGTTGGGAAGAGGGGAAAACCGAATGTTTTCCCCTAATCGTGAAGCATTGAAACTATTGAAAACTTGATTGAAAATTATAAATTTCCAACAAGTTTCCAACCGTTCCAACACTCCACGCTATACCCCTTTCGCCAATGTTCCTGCCCTGCTGGCTAAGATTTAAGATAGATACATAATTCTACAGGATGCTCTCCGCCAGCGGATATGACAGTAAAATAATAAACTTGTAAATCTTTATATTCACTAAAAATTTTAGACTGCATAAATATATCTTGAGCTTCAGCAACAACATATAATTCACTGCAACCAGTAACATCTTTACGAAGTAAAGATATAAGTAAAACTGGAAACGATAAACGATAACAATGTAAATCTAAAAAATCTTTTAATGTCATATTAATTTACTCCTTTCCCTATACGGGTTTAATTATAAGATATAACCTACAGGTTATCTATAAATAATTATATAACCTACAGGTTATAAAGTCAATATAATTTTTAGATTATATTGTAAAATTTTTCTAATAAGGAGGTATTAAAAATGTATGTTACAAGATTAAGAGAATATAGGAAAGAAAAAGGTTATAGCCAAAAAGATATATACATAGCTTTAGGTATGAAACAACCACAGTACAGCAGATATGAAAGCGGAGAAGATGAAATGAAAATAGGAACACTCGTTGCAATATGTAAAGTTTTGAATGTGTCAGCAGATTATATATTAGGTTTATCAGATGAACCAATACCAAGAAAACAAAAAAATCAATTAAATATAAATGGTGGTAAAAATCATATAGAAAATATAAATATGAATTGAGGATTTAAAATGGGAAATTATTTTGATATTATAGAAAAACAATCAAAGCTAATTGATATAATGTTAGAATATAGAGATGAACATAAAATATGCAATATTTCTCAAGCAGAAATTGCTAAGCGATTAAATATTGGACAAGTAAGAGTAGGACAAATAATAAGCCAAATAAATAGAGAAAAAGTTTGCATTAAAAAAATTGCACCTGGAAAATATTATGTTAATAAAGAAATTTTTGAAGAATTTACAGTAAAAAAAATCAAAAAATTACAAGATGAAGCTTTAAAAAATAAAGAAATAATGAATATGAGCGAAAAAGATTTAGCAAAAAAATTTAATTTAAAAATCAAAACAATAAAAGCTGTTTTAGCAATATGGAGACAAAATTTAGCACAGTTTAAAAAATTGATTATTAATTCAAAAGAATTCAGAGAATTTATAGAAAAAAACAATGAAGAATTAAATAAACTTGCTCAAAATACAATAGAAGAACTAAAAGCAACTCATAATGAATAAAATAAGACCGCTTCGGCGGTTTTATTTTTTAGAAGCTAATCTAATACGCCTTGCACGCATAACTCTACGGACTACACGCAGAATATCTTTAATTAAAAAGTAGTATATACAAGATACAATGCCAAAAGCAATAAAGCACACAATTATAATTCCAAAGCAAAAGCCGAACATTTCAGAAATAGTCATTTTTTCCCCCTCTCCCAATTATACAAAATAAACCTTTTGTATAATTGGGGAAAGGGTGAGTTTATTTATCTGATTCTGGCTTTGAAGTTATGCATATTTCTTGGTATATTATCTGTGATTCTGTTTATGATGAGTTTGTTAAGCTTCATTCTATTTTTTGAGGTGTGTAATTGGAAACTTCATGAATTTTTCCATGCCGTCTGTATTTTGGTGCAAGTACTATATGATACTTGCAATTCCATAAAGACTCATCGCTAAAGCTATACGGAACCCCGCGTTTAACGCGAGGTTTTAAGCAACAAAAAACAAAACCGCTGCGGCGGTTTTGTGTGTCAAATTTCATTGTATAATTCTTTTTATATTGCTTTGTTATTCTTCTATATGTTATAATAGATGTAGTCAAGAGGGACTTTATATTTTCTTAACCGCTAATTAGCTTTCTGAGGGCTTAGCGGTTATTTTTTGTTTTCGTTTTGGAAGAACTATCAAAGCAATTATTATTCCTAATAATTTCATCTTGACGCCCCCAATCCCTGACACGGACTGTTGGTTTTTGGATTACATACTTATTATGCTACACTTGTACCAATATATCAATAGGCGGTGTGCATATACTTGTACCTATACATATTTTATGTTATACTCTTATTAAAGGAGTGATATTGTATGTTGTCAGAAGCACAAAAAAGAGCAAATCAAAAGTATAATGCTAAAGCGTATGACCAAATCAAAATAGTTGTTAAAAAAGGTCGCAGAGATGAAATAAAACAATTTGCAGAAAAGTGCGGAATGAGTCTTAACGCATATGTTAATTATCTGATTGAAAAAGATATGGCAGAAAGCGAGAAATAATCTATCTGAAAAATAAAAACTTAAGCTACTCGGCTTTTATTTTTCAGTGCTGGTTAAAGTCTTTTAGCTTCTTTTCTCATTTTTTCAAAAAGTTTTTGTGTGCCTAATATTAACAATAATTCTATTGTTTCATCATATTCTAATTCCATTTTCACTCAATGTCAATCATTCTGATTTCAATTCTAATATTTCTTTTTCATAATTACTTATATGTTTGTAACTTCTTGGCATAAAAATTCCCTCTTGATGTATATTCTACATCAAGAGGGTTCTTTTTTCTATTGTCCATTTTTTACAGACTTGTTCAAAATGATAAGTGTTCTAAATTATTGATTTATAATACTTTTGCCTTCAAAATATTAAATATTTTGTGTGAAGCCTCTGTGATATTTTTTTGTGAAATAATTCCAGAAACAGCAGCCACTCCGCTTATACCGCTTCCAGTAAGTATGCCGACATTATCGGCATTTATTCCACCGATAGCAACTACGGGAATTTTGACTGTATGTGCAATTTCACTGAGAATTTCAATCGTATTTTTCTTAGCGTCTTTTTTGGTAGTTGTACCAAAGACTGCGCCAACACCAAGATAATCAGCACCATTTTTTTCTGCTTCAAGTGCAAGTGGAAGTGTTGGTGCAGTTACACCTATGATTCTTTCGTTGCCGAGAATTTTTCGTGCCTCGTGTAAGGGCAGGTCGCTTTGACCTATATGTACACCATCTGCATCGACAGCGAGAGCAATATCAACTCTATCATTTATAATAAGTGGTACTCCACGAGTTTGCAAAAATTCCTTGAGAGTTTTTGCAGTATTATAAAAATCTCTTGATGAGAGGTTTTTCTCTCTTAACTGAACCATAGTACAGCCACCGTCAATAGCTTTTTCAACAGCTTCTTCAAGAGTTTTTGTTGACATAAGTTCTCGGTCTGTCACAAGATAAAGCTGATAAATTTCTGAATTTGTTTTCATATGCTCACCGTTGAATCAGAGTTCTGAGCAGAACTTAACTTCCTTGCCCTCAAGGATAAGATTTGTAGTTCTGACAGCACACATCTTTCCGCACATTGAGCAGGTATGACGCTCGCTTACTGGTGTTGATTCATAATATCTCTTAGCCTTTTCCTTATCAATAGCGACCTCAAACATAGCATCCCAATCTAGCTTATGTCTTGCATCTGCCATTTTATTATCAATATCTCTTGCACCCTTAATACCATTTGCAATATCGGCTGCGTGTGCAGCAATCTTAGAAGCAATGATACCCTCCTTAACATCGCTGAGATCTGGCAAACGGAGGTGTTCTGCTGGTGTTACATAGCAAAGGAAGTTTGCACCATTATTTGCAGCAATAGCTCCACCGATTGCTGATGTGATATGGTCGTATCCTGGTGCAATATCTGTAACAAGCGGTCCGAGAACATAGAACGGAGCATTATGGCAGATTCTTTTCTGAATCTTCATATTTGCAGCGATTTCATTCATAGCCATATGTCCTGGACCTTCAACCATAACTTGAACATCTTTTTGCCATGCTCTTTCTGTTAATGCTCCAAGCTCTATAAGCTCGCTAATTTGTCCTGCGTCTGTGCTGTCATCAATGCAGCCTGGTCTAAGTGCGTCACCAAGACTTATTGTACAGTCGTATTCTCTGAGAATATCAAGAACTTCATCATAATGCTCATAAAAAGGATTTTCATTTCCTGTCATTTCCATCCACGCAAAAAGCAATGAACCGCCACGAGAAACAATATTCATCTTTCTCTTATCACGCTTTAGACACTCAACAGCTCTCTTATTAATACCTGCGTGAATTGTCATAAAGTCTACACCCTCTTTTGCATGAGCCTCTACAACCTTTAAAAAGTCCTCTGCTTTTATATCAAGGAGGTCTTTCTCAAGATAACCGATAGCGTCGTACATAGGGACTGTACCTATCATTGCAGGAGAATACTCGATAAGTTGTTTACGGAAAGTATTTGTCTTGCCATAATTACTTAAATCCATAATAGCCTCTGCTCCGAAGTCGATAGCCATTTTTACCTTTTCAAACTCAAGAGTATAGTCCTTGCAGTCGCCAGAAATTCCGAGATTCACATTGATTTTTGTTTTAAGTCCGTCGCCAATGCCCTCTGCGCTTAGAGATTTATGGTTGATATTTGCAGGAATAGCAACTGTACCCTTAGCGACAAGCTCCATAAGCTCCTTAGTGTCCATTTGCTCTTTCTGTGCAACGATTTCCATTTCCTTTGTAACTATGCCTTTTTTAGCGGCCTCCATCTGTGTTTTATAGCTCATAATTGCAGTCCTTTCATATATAATTCATAAAAATGATTTGTCGGTCCATGTCCCTTTCCTATCTGAAGTGAATGTTCAATCGCTGTTGTTATATAAGCTTTTGCTTTTTCAACAGCTTTATTTAAGGTTAAACCATTTGCGAGGTTTGCGGCAATGGCTGATGAAAATGTACAACCTGTTCCATGAGTATTTTTGGTGTTTATGCGTTCAGTTGTAAAGGTATAAAACGATTTACCATCATAAAGTAAATCTATTGCATCTCCCGAAAAGTGTCCGCCTTTAATCAAAACATTTTTTGCACCAAGCGAATATATCTTCTTTGCAGCCTCTTGCACATCTTCTTGACTTTCTATGCTCATTTCTGTAATCGTTTCTGCCTCTGGAATATTCGGCGTAAGAACATATGCAAGCGGAATAACTTCCGTTTTCAAGGCTTCAAGTGCTTCGGGTTTCATAAGAGCGTGTCCGCCCTTTGCCACCATAACTGGGTCAATGACAGTATATTTCGGTTTATACTGACGAAGCTTTTCTGCAACAGCTTTCATACAAATTTCTGATGAAAGCATACCAACCTTAACTGCATCTACTTCAATATCCTCAAAAACAGCGTCAATCTGATTCTTAATCATTTCCGGAGAAATATCTTCAACAGATATTACACGAGAAGTATTCTCAGCAACAACTGAAACAATTACACTCATTCCGAAAACGCCATTCGCCGAAAAGGTTTTCAAATCCGCTTGTATTCCTGCTCCACCACTGCAATCCGAGCCTGCAATAGTCAAAGCCGTTTTCATAAAATCCACCTCCTAAGAATAAAAAAAGCCTGCACAACGGCAGGCTTAACAACTTGAGAACTAAAATATCCGGTATAATTCCGCTTATATTAAGGATAGTAAAAATCTCAATTTCTACAAATTTACTTCCCTACCACGGTATCAACCGACAGGTTCAAAGGGTTTAATTCTCAATCGGACGCTTATCCGATACCCCCGTAAATAATTTATTCAGTTTTTATATTAAATATAGTACCGTATTTTACAAGAATTGTCAAGTTAGCTGATGAACTTCCCAAAAGACACTTAAAAGTTTCGCGCGAGCCTTTGAAAAGGCTCGCGGTTTCCAAAGGCAGAGCCTTTGGTGGGTTTTAAGGGCGAAGCCCTTAACCTATCTTGCACCTTAAGGGCGAACAAGGTTCGCCCTTAAATTCTTTCGTTAGCAACATTAGTCAAAAAGGGCGGACTTTGTCCGCCCTTAAAAAGCAAAGAATGTTAAGGGCGTTGCCCTTAAAACCCATGAGGGACTCCGTCCCTCAACCCTGCAAGCTTTTGAAAAAGCTTGAGCAAAACTTTTAAGTGTCTTAGGGCAATTCATTAGCTAATCGGTAGAGCCGAACAGCGAAGCCTGTTCGGCTACGGTAGCTACTTCATCCGCGTCAACCAACTTCTCTCACCCACCACGAGCGAGACTTGTCGAGCGATTCCGCGTCTTCGTCGTGGGTCGGCACCCACACTTATTTTGAAGCTTCTTCGAGGAGAACGCCGAAATCTGCTGCCTTGAGTGATGCACCACCGATAAGACCACCGTCAACATCTGGCTGTGCAAGAAGCTCTGCTGCATTCTTTGGATTCATAGAACCACCATACTGAATTGTCATACCGTCTGCAACTGCCTTGTTGTATCTCTTTGCAACAACGCCACGAATGAAAGAGCAAACCTCGTTTGCCTGCTCAGCTGTTGCAGTCTTGCCTGTGCCGATAGCCCATACTGGCTCGTAAGCAATGATAACATTCTTAGCGTCTTCTTCAGAAACGCCTGTGAATGCTGCTACTGTCTGAAGTTCAACAACATCTTCTGTAATGCCGTCTTCACGCTCAGAAAGCATCTCACCAACGCAAAGGATAACCTTAAGACCTGCTGCAAGAGCTGCCTTAACTCTTCTGTTTACTGTGAGGTCAGTTTCGCCGAAATATTGTCTTCTTTCGCTGTGACCGATGATAACATATTCTACGCCCATTTCTGTAAGCATATCAGCAGAAATTTCGCCTGTGAAAGCACCACTCTTCTTGAAGTGAACATTCTCAGCACCAACCTTAATGTTTGTGCCCTTTGTAAGCTCTACTGCTGTTTCAAGGTTTGTGTAAGGTACGCAGATAACTACGCCACAAGTTGCTTTCTCAGCAATTGGCTTTAGGTCTTCAATAAGAGTCTTAGCCTCTGAACGAGTCTTATTCATTTTCCAGTTTCCTGCGATAATAGCTTGTCTTAATTCTTTATTCATTATGATTATCCCCTTTAATTTAAATATTTTTAACAGAAAATTTCTGTTTTCATAGGGAAAGGGCAGAGCAATGCCCTACCCTTCCTTTTAAGCATAATTAGTCCTTATCGTTGAGGCAAGCAATGCCTGGAAGAACCTTACCCTCGAGGAATTCAAGAGATGCACCGCCACCTGTTGAGATGTGTGTCATCTTATCAGCAAAACCGAGGTTTTCAACAGCAGCAGCAGAGTCACCACCACCGATAATTGAAATAGCATCAGATTCAGCAACAGCCTTAGCAACAGCGATTGTACCCTTTGCAAAGTTAGGCCACTCAGAAACGCCCATAGGTCCGTTCCATACTACTGTACCTGCATTCTTGATAGCGTCAGCAAAGAGCTTAGCTGTCTTTTCGCCGATATCAAGACCCATCCAGCCGTCAGGAATGTTGTCAGAATCAACTGGCTTAAACTCAGCGTCAGCCTTATATTCTGTTGCAACAACATTATCCTGAGGAATGAGGAAGTTTACGCCCTTTTCCTTAGCCTTAGCCATAATATCCTTAGCAAGCTCTACCTTATCAGACTCACAAATAGAAGTACCGATAGAATAGCCAAGAGCGTTCATAAATGTGTAAGCCATACCGCCGCCGATGATGAGTGTATCAACCTTATCGAGGAGGTTTGTGATAACACCAATCTTATCAGAAACCTTAGCACCGCCGAGAATAGCAACAAAAGGTCTCTTAGGGTCAGCAAGAGCTCCGCCCATAATTGTGATTTCCTTCTGAATGAGGTAACCGCAAACTGCTGGGAGGTAATCAGCAACACCAGCTGTTGAAGCGTGTGCTCTGTGAGCTGTACCAAAAGCATCATTTACATAGATTTCTGCAAGAGAAGCAAGCTCCTTAGCGAATGCAGGGTCATTCTTTTCTTCTTCCTTATGGAAACGAACATTCTCGATAAGCTCTACTTCGCCGTCCTTAAGAGAAGCAGCAATGCTCTTTGCACTCTCACCGATAACATCTTTAGCCATCTTAACTTCCTGACCAAGAGCCTTTGAGAGGTACTCAGCAACAGGAGCAAGAGAATATTTCATATTGAATTCGCCCTTTGGACGACCAAGGTGTGAGCAAAGGATAACCTTAGCCTGATGGTCAACAAGGTACTTAATTGTCTTAAGAGCTTCGTTAATACGCTTTGGGTCAGAGATATTTCCCTCTGCATCAAATGGTACATTGAAGTCGCAGCGAACAAGAACCTTCTTGCCCTTTACATCAATATCTTCAACTGTCTTTTTGTTTAAGTAGTTCATTATATTGCACCCTTTCAAATTCATTGTCCCCGCAAAAGGATTAATTGCGGTAAACTTATTGATTTTATTTTATAACAAATCCTAAATTATGTCAATCCAGTTTTAATAAGTTACCGCAAATTTTTACATAACTCTCTTATTTTACCCACAAATAAGCTATATTATTCAGTTTAAAGCAATAATTTCCAATTTACTTTTCATATCATTAAGCTCAACTTAAATCTTACTATAATCATCAGTAAATTTTAATTTTTAAAGACTTTGCAGTGGCAAGCAGGCGAGCTGACAACAAAAAAGGAGCGAACATTGTTCACCCCTGAATATCAAACAAGCATTATACCTTAATAAATTTATGAAGTCTGTTGACAAGCACAGCTGAAACAGCAATCTTAACTGCATCAAAAGGTAGAAAAGGAACTACACAAAGTGAAAGTGCATTCGCAAGGTCCATACTCTTACCAGAATTATTACAAAGAATAATAAACCAAGCTGTTCCAAATGCGTAACATACAAGCACTCCTATAATCATTGCAACAATAAGAACCCAAAGTTTTCTTCCGAATAGCTTTACTGCAAGACCGATAATAATAGCTGTAAAAATAAAGCCTACAATATATCCGCCTGTCGGAGAAGCCAATTTTGCAAAGCCTGATGTTCCACCCGCAAAAACAGGTATTCCGATAAGGCCAAGAAGAATATAAATTACTACACTAGTTGTACCTTTCGCCAATCCCAAAAATCCTGCTGCAAGACATATACCAAGTATCTGAAAGGTTACAGGAACTTCTCCTATTGGAATTGAAATAAGCGAACATACCGATATAATAGCTGCAAAAAGTGCAATATATACTATATCAAGTATGCTTTTTCGGGAATTCACTTTCCCCTTAGTTTTCTTTGTTTCTTTAATGTTATCCATCTTTTATTCCTCCAATTTTTTCAATAAGCATATTATATCTGATTTTTCTTTGATTGTCAACCTTATTTTAAATTATAGTTAACAATTAAAAATCTTTCCTCTCTTGCCTAAACAATATTTTTGTAGTATAATTTCTATGGATAATGCCGTAAGAACTGCGGTATAATCAGAAATAAGGTGTATTATGGAAAGATTTGAAAATTTCGTCTCTAATAAACTCGTCAAAGATGAATTGAATACAGCTATGGACGCAAATTCTCTCCCCCACGCTATCATAATCGAGGGAGATGAAGGTACTGGCAAAAAAACTCTTGCCAAAATTATCGCAGAATATTGTGTCTGTTCATCAGATAAAACAAGACCTTGTGGCATATGTAAAAACTGCATTAAAGCAAAATCTCTTGCACACCCTGATATTAAAATTGTTGACGCTAAAGAGGATTCTCGTTTAATAAATGTCGCATCTATAAGAGAAATTCGCTCTGACGCTTATATAGTTCCGAATGAAGCCGAAAGAAAAGCTTATCTTATACTCAACTGCGATAAAATGCTTATACAGGCTCAAAACGCATTTTTAAAGGTTTTTGAAGAGCCTCCACAAAATGTTATTTTTGTTTTAACCTGCAAATCAGCAACCTCTCTTCTTGAAACAATTCGTTCTCGTGCAAGAGTATTGTCACTCTATCCTGCCGATGAAAATGAAGCTATCGAAGTAGTTCAGGAGCGTTTGCCCGATGCGGATAAAAGTGATGTCATAAATGCAGTAATAAAATGCGATGGCAATATCGGAAAATCTATTGATTTTTTAACAAACGGCAGTGGCACTGAGGAACAGCTTATTGCTGAACAAATTGCACAATCTATTCTTTTGCCAAAGAAATTAGAACTTCTCAAATGTTCAGCTAAGCTTTCATCAGATAGAGCCTTTGCAGACAGAGTTTTATCTAAGCTATATGAAATTCTTGCAGAGGCTGTAAAAATAACTGCTGGTGCAAATTCAAACAGTATAGCCGCAAAACCTCTTGCAGATAGGCTGACACGCAAAAGACTTTTTGAGCTTATGAATAAGGTTTCTGAGGCAAGATATCGAATCGAACGAAACATAAATATGAATCTTTTCGGAGCGTGGTTCTGCTCTGAAATGAGATTATAAAGCTATGGAGGAAATATGGCAATAATTATAGGAGTAAAATTCAAGGGAGCGGGTAAAGTTTACTACTTTGACCCTGATGAAGCGATTTTAAACGCAGGTGACTATGTTGTTGTAGAAACATCTCGTGGAATAGAATGTGGAACTGTCACCTTTGGAAACAGAGAAATAAATGATGATGGCTTAAACCGTCCACTCAAAAAAATAATTCGTCCTGCAACAGCCGAAGATATAGCTCATCTTGAAGACAATCGCAAAAAAGAAGAAAAGGCATACGGAATATGCTTAAAGAAAATTATTGAGCATAATCTTAAAATGAAGCTTGTAACAGTAGAATATACCTTTGATAATAATAAAATTCTTTTCTACTTTACAGCCGATGGCAGAGTTGATTTCAGAGAACTTGTAAAAGACCTTGCGGGAATTTTCCGAACAAGAATAGAGCTTCGCCAAATTGGTGTAAGAGATGAATCTAAAATGCTCGGTGGATTGGGCATATGTGGCAGAGAATTTTGCTGTAAAGGCTTTCTTTCTGATTTTCAGCCTGTTTCTATTAAAATGGCAAAGGAACAGGGAATGTCACTTAATCCTGTAAAAATATCTGGTACTTGTGGCAGACTTATGTGCTGTCTGAAATATGAGCAAGAAGCATATTCCGACCTTCTCAAGAAAACACCAAAAATCGGTGCATATGTTTCCACTCCAGATGGCAAGGGTACTGTTGTTGACCAAAATCTCATCAAAGGTATTCTCAATATTCAGCTACAAAAAAATCCAGATTCTCCGCCTAAGTCGTATAAGGTTAATGAAGTCAAGCTTATAAAAGATGGTCAGATTAAGATTAATAAGAACGAACAAGAGGAGTTGAAGGGTCTTGAAGGGTAAGAAATCGACAGCAAAGAATTTTATGTTTGTAATGCTTGGAATTTCAGTTGTTATCAGTATTACAGCAATTATTCTTATGTTCACAATGAAAGAACAAAGTATGCTTGCAAGAAAGATAATGTTTTCGGGCGTTATAGCTATACTTGAAGTATGCTATATAATAAAATTCAATATTATCGACCGCAAAAATGCAAAGCTTAATACAGCTATTATGACAATCCTTATGATTGCTCTTGCTGTATGCTTATGGATATTTTAAGTAATAAATCTTAATTAAAAAAACAAAGCATTCCTTAAATTTCGTTGAGAATTAAGGAGTGCTTTTATGTTATCTTAACATAAATTTAAAACTACTAAGCGGGCGAACACAGTTCGCCCCTACGATTTACTAACTATCTCCCTAAAGACACTCAAAAGTTTCGCTCGAGCCTTTTCAAAGGCTCGCAGGGTCGAGGGACGGAGTCCCTCATGGGTTTTAAGGGCAAAGCCCTTAACATCTCTTTCTCCCTAAGGGCGGACTTCGTCCGCCCTTTATATCTAATGCTACTAACAAGAAAAAATTAAGCGGTGGACAAAATCCACCGCTTTAGAAGTAAATAATGTTGGGTTTCGCTCAAAGGTATTTCGCTCTTTGCGGAGAGCGACCAAAGGCTCTGCCTTTGAAAACTGCAAGCTTTTTCAAGAGCTTGAGCAAAACTTTTAAGTGTCTTATGGAAGTTTATTAGCTAATATGCTAACTTATCTCTTTTTTCTCGAAATAACAGCTATTCCAAGAACATAGAACAAAATTGATGTAGCAATTAAAATAAGTATGCTTGCAAGTGTAGAAACCTCCCAAGAGCCTATCGTAAAATCAACGCCAAGCTCTTCTCTTATTGACGGTATTGCAACATCTGAAACCATAGCTGGTACACCGTCAAAAGACCTTTCAAATGGAACCTCCATAAATATCTTTCTAAAAATAGACGCTGCGTGAGATATAGGAAAAATCTTAACAACTGTAGCAACACTTTCAGGCATAGAACCAACAGGAAGATATATTCCAGTAATAAAGCCAATCAGTGTTCCGATAACTGTACTTGCAGTTGCAAACGCATTTGTACTGCTAAAGAATGATACCACAAAAAACATCATTGAAGAACCTGCAAGAACAGTAAGAAGAATCATTCCGAGAACCTTCAAAATTGAAACGAAAGGTAAAATCTCTCCACCGCTTGCAACTATGTAAAGCTCACCAACTGCAAAAGCAATAACACTCATAATCACACCAATAACAAATGCACTTATGATATATCCGCCAGCAATAGAGCTTCTTGAAATAGGTGAACAACGAAAATCCTTTTCTATCTTCTTAGCCTTGTCATCAACAATAACGCCAAATGCACCTAAGGTCGTAGAAATTGATGTTACTGCAAGAATTCCTGCAATAAGCCAGCTATCCATCAGAAATTTTGTACCCTCAATTTTAATACCAGAAACATTATCAAAGCTGTTTACAAGTTGGTTACCAAGAAAAAACGCATATAAACCTATAACAATTAAAACTGCAAGCAAAGAAAAGAATACGGAACTCTTATCTCTGAAAAAAAGTTTTAAATTTCTCTTAGCAAATAGAATCATTCTCTTATCTCCTTTCCTGTTATCGCAATAAAGGCATCGTCCATAGTTCCGTTTAATACTTCAAAGCCATCTATATAATCTCTGCAAGCATCAAGAATCGGCAAAGAGTCCATAGTACTTTTAATATTAATTTTTATATCTGCTCCAACCTCAGCAAAATCAAGCTTATTATTTTGCAGATACTCTTTAGCTCTAGTATTATTTTTCTTTGGCGAGATTATTAGAATATCCCCTGCATATTTTTCTTTAAGTTCAACTGGAGTGCCTTTTGCAGAGATTTCCCCTCCGTCAATAACAACAACATAATCTGCCTCAGCAGCTTCCTCCATATAATGTGTTGTAAGGAAAACTGTCATTTTTGTTTCCTCTTGAAGCTTGCGAATGGTTTCCCATACAGATTTTCTCGTCTGAGGGTCAAGACCTGTTGTCGGCTCATCAAGAAAAAGTATCTTAGGTGTATTTACTAAGGCTCTTGCAATATCTGCCCTTCGGCGTTGACCACCCGAAAGCTTACCATATCTTCTATTCTGAATTTCAGTAACACCTGTAACAGCCATAGCCTTCTCAACATTTTCACGAAGTTTATCTCCGCTAAGCCCATAAAATCCGCCACGAATCATAATATTTTCTTTGATAGTGAGCATTTGGTCAAGAACTCCGTCTTGAAAAACTGCACCTATCTGACTACGGATTTTATCGTCCTCGTGTCCTAATTTTCTTCCACAGACAATAACTTCTCCACTGTCTGGTTTCAAGAAGGTAGTAATTATATCAATAGTAGTAGATTTGCCAGCACCATTCGGACCTAAGAACGCAAATAGCTTTCCGCTCTCTACATAAAAGCTGAGTGATTTAACAGCCTGAACATTGCCATATGATTTTTTTAGATTTTTAACTTCGATTATCTTTTCCATTGTTTTTCCTCCTGTTTTTTATAATCTTATTTATATTATTCGCAAATTGTTTTTCTTGAAAGAATGTTATTCCATAAACAGCAAAATAGATAATTAAGTCAATAACAATAATTTCTAAAATCCATTTTATACTCATAGGAAACCACTGATACCATAAGCCGCCCATAAGTATTACACAAGCTGAAACTTCTATTATGCCAATAAGTATATATAGCCATTGCGGAATAGGATTTGAAATTTTCTCTGAAATTATACCAGTAATAAACATCAAAAAAGAAATCACAAAGCAAAGAAGTGCCATTTGAAATATCCATTCTATTCCTATTCCATTTGCATAATATGAATAGTTAAAAATTGCAACCACCAATGAAGCTATCGTATATGATGAAAAAAATATATTAACAAAGCGTTTTAATCCATTCATAATTAACTCCTCCTATAATCCAAATTTTTTCTTAAAGTCTGGCACATAGTGACGATTTATTATAAGCTTTTCACCATTTATCAATAGCACTTCATATTTTCCATTCAACATAGGCTTTACTTTCTCAATAAAATCTATATTTAAAATACACGACTTACTTATACGCACAAAGCTTGAATTTATAAGAGCCTCTTCAAATTCAAAAAGTTTCATTTTACTTTCATAAACATCATTTTCACAATATATAAATGTTTTCTCATCTATACTTTCTATATAACAAACAGCTTCATGGTTGATTTTTTGTAAATATCCGTCCTTATAGGCGGTTATGGTAAAGGAACATATTTTAATCGCATCTATAATCTTTTGCAGTTCAGAATTTATTACAGAACAGCGAATAACTATTTCCGTTTCTTTTAAATTTCTGTCTTGTTCTATCACAAGCTTCATCTCATAACCTCCTTACAAATAAACTATATCACATAAAAATCGCTGAGTAAATCAAATTCAGGTAAAATGCACTTAATGGCATATAAACTGCATTCAAGCTCACTATTAAATGAATTTTTCTGAATAATCTGGCTAAAATAAACCCAGTACAACAAGAAAAGAGGAAAATTTGTGGATTTACTTAATATTGCACTAACCTCAATAGGTTCTATTATAGTGCTATTCTTGCTTACAAAGCTTATCGGAAATCGCCAGATGTCAGAGCTAAATATGTTCGATTATATTAATGGAATAACTATTGGTTCTATTGCCGCAGAAATGGCAACTTCTCTTGAAGGCGATTTTCTCAAACCACTTCTTGCAATGATAATCTACGGAGTAGTAACTGTTTTAATTTCAATTCTTGCAAACAAAAATATAAAGCTCAGAAGGTTTTTCAATGGTAAAACCCTCATATTATATAAAAACAATAAGCTTTTCTACAAAAATTTCAAAAAAGCCCGTATAGATATGAACGAATTTCTTTCACAGCTAAGAATTAATGGATATTTTAACCTAAGTGAATTAGAAGCCGTTTTTCTCGAAGAGAACGGAAAAATTTCCGCCTTGCCAAAATCCGAATCTCGTCCACTTATTCCTAAAGATATAGCACTTTTTCCTGATAAGGACGAACCTCTTATAACACTTGTAATTGACGGCAAAGTTCTGACAGGCAACCTGAAATTTTCTGGAAAAGATATTACTTGGCTAAACAAAAAGCTCAAAGAGCAAAATATAAACAGAATTTCTGATGTATTTCTTGCGGTTTGTGATAGCAATGATAAAATTACAAGCTATAAAAAAATAAAAAATAAACCTGATAGAGATATGTTCCAATAAGACTCTATATTTGAAAACTACAAGCTTTTAAACTTATTACTGAACTTATATAATAAAAACCTCTTGATGTTTTGAACTAAAAAATTCATTTACATCAAGAGGTTTTTTTGAATTTATTTTTTATATTCTTCTATGATATTGCAAGTTTTTTCTATATCTTCATCAGTATGAGCTACTGAAACAAACATTGCCTCAAATTGTGATGGTGCAGTATATATACCATTACTTTGCAAGTAATTAAAATAATCAGCATATTTTTTCGTATCTGACGATTTTGCAGTTTCATAATCCGTTACAGACTTATCTGTAAAGAATGCAGTCATTATTGAACCTGCACGATTTACATTAAGACCCGCTTTACGCATAGCTGATTCTATTCTTGCGGATTTCTTCTCAAGCTCTGGATAAATAGTATCTTGATTTTCCTCAAGAATTTTAAGTGTAGCAAGACCTGCACTTACAGCAACAGGATTTCCTGAAAGAGTTCCAGCCTGATATACTGAACCAAGTGGCGAAACACATTCCATAATCTCACGCTTGCCACCATATGCAGCTAAAGGCATACCTCCGCCAACTATTTTACCTAAGGCTGTCATATCAGGGCAGACACCATAATATTTTTGAGCACCACCAATACTTAAACGGAAACCTGTTATTACCTCATCGAAAATCAACAATGCACCATATTTTTCAGTAATATCTCTAAGAAATTGCAAGAAACCGCTTTTAGGCGGAACTACACCCATATTCGCAGCACAAGGCTCAACTATAACACAAGCTATATCCTTGCCGTATTTATCAAAAAGCTTTTCTACTGATTCAACGCTGTTATACTTAGCAAGAAGCGTAGTTTCTGTATAGCCTTTCGGAACACCCGAACTATCAGGAATAGAATTTGTCAGCAAACCAGAACCCGCACGAACCAACAAGCCGTCAGAATGTCCATGATAACAGCCCTCAAATTTTACAATAAAATCTCTTTTAGTATAACCCCTTGCCGCTCTCACAGCACTCATAACTGCTTCTGTACCAGAATTTACAAGTCTGAGCATTTCCATAGACGGAAAATTTCTCTTTATAGCTCTTGCAAGCTCGATTTCTCCACTATGGCACGCTCCAAAGGTCAAACCCTTTTTGCAGGTATCTATTACAGCGTTTATAACTTCGGGGTGAGTATGTCCAAGAATATTTGGTCCCCATGAGCATACATAGTCGATATATTCATTTCTGTCAACATCATAGATTTTGTCACCCTCTGCGTGGTCTATGAAAACAGGACTTTTGCCGACAGATTTCCAAGCACGAACAGGACTATTTACACCACCCGGCATAAAATCAAGTGCTTGTTCATAAAGCTTTTCAGATTTCGTTGTATTCATAATTTATACTCCTTATCTGTAAAATTCATCAATCCACTTTGCAACATCAAGTGCGTGATATGTGATAATAATATCTGCTCCTGCTCTCTTAATAGCAATCATATTTTCGCTTACAATTTTCTTTTCGTCTATCCAGCCATTCTGGGCAGCGGCTTTAACCATAGCATATTCACCACTGACATTATAAGCAACAAGTGGCAAATCAAATTTTTCTCTTGCTGATTTAATTATATCTAAGTAGGCAAGTGCAGGCTTGACCATAACCATATCAGCACCCTCAGATATATCGTCTGCAATTTCACGAAGTGCTTCTCTGCCATTTGCATAATCCATTTGATAAGTTTTTCTGTCACCAAATTCGGGAGCGGATTCTGCGGCATCTCTAAATGGTGAGTAATAAGCTGATGCAAACTTAGCACTATATGAAAGTATCGGCGTATCAATAAAGCCATTTTCATCAAGAGCATTTCTTATTGCTGAAACTCTGCCGTCCATCATATCTGAAGGAGCTATAATATCAGCACCAGCTTTTGCAAGACTTACAGCCATCTTTGAAAGCAAAGGAAGTGTTTCATCATTGAGAATTTTTTCTCCGCAAACAACTCCGCAATGTCCGTGAGAAGTATATTCGCAAAGGCATACATCGGCAATTATAATAAGTGACGGATAATTTTTCTTTATATATCTTACTGCCTGTTGTGTAATACCATTATCGTTATATGCCTCTGTTGCATATTCGTCCTTATGCTTTGGAACACCGAAAATTAAAATTCCCGAAATACCACTTTTTTCAACTTCATTAAGAATTTCGTCCATTCTATCGAGTGAATATTGATAAACATTTGGCATAGACTCTACGGGATTTTTTATATTTTCTCCCTCAACAACAAACATTGGATATATCAAATCACTTTTACTTATTCTTGTTTCTCTTACCATACTGCGTAGATTTTCGCTTGCTCTTAATCTCCTAAATCTTTTCATTGCTATTCTCCTCAACTATTTTAAGAATTGTATCTGTTATACCCTCAACTGTCTTTGTCTTTGAAATATTAAATCCACTCACGCCGTGCTTAATTAAGGTTTCGGCGGTTATCTCGCCAATGCAAACTATTTTGGTCTTTGGTGAAATTGTAAAACCGCCCTCATAGAAAGCGTCAACTCCCGATGAACTCGCAAAGGCGATAAAATCAGTATCTATAGTCTTATTGGCTTCTGTTTTATAATCAAGCTGAACGCCATAAGTCTTTATATCATCATACTGAATATTATTTTTGTCAAGAATTTCTGTTAGAAGTAAAGAACCCTTTTCCGCTCTTAGAATAAGAAGTTTTTCATCACTATGAACCTTTTTTACGAGAAGCTTTCCAAGAGCCTCTGATGTAAAATCATTTGGAATAAGCTCTGCAAAAATTCCATATTTTTCAAGCACAGAAGCTGTTCCCATGCCGATAACCGCAAATTTAATATTTACAAGCTTTCTTATATCTATCTTTAATGCTTTTAGTTTGTTAATGAAGATTTCTGCTCCATTCATACTTGTAAGAACGATATAGCTATATTTTTCTATATCATTAAGAGCCTTATCAAATTTCGGATTATTTCTATATTCGATAATATTAAGATGATTCATATGGTTAATATCTGCACCATAGGCAGAAAGCTGTTTTGAAAGCTTTGAAGAAAGTCTTTGTGTTCCTGTCACTGTAACAGAAATATCTTTTAAAGGCTTTTTAATGGTTGGCGAAAAATCATATTCCACAGTTTTTCCTACAGCTATAACAACAGGTGGTTTAATCTCGCTATTCTCCGCTACCTTACAAATATTTTTAAGCGTAGCCCTGACAGTCTGATTTTTCGCATATGCTCCGTTAGAAATAATCGCAATAGGAGTATTTTCCGACATACCATTTTCGATAAGACTATGCACTATTTTAGGAAGATTTTTAAGTCCCATAAGGAATATAAGTGTTCCTCCACATTCGGCATAGGCTTTCATATTTTCGGGGAGAATATCCTCTGCTGTATGCCCAGTAATAACATGAAAGCTTCTGCTTGTAAGTCTGTGTGTAACGGGTATTCCGGCAAGCTCAGGAACAGCAATAGCTGATGAAATTCCCGGAACTATATCAAAGGGAATGTCACCTTCTTTGAGTGCGATTATCTCCTCCCCACCTCTGCCAAAAACAAAAGGGTCGCCACCTTTAAGCCTGACAACTGTTTTATTTTCACGAGCCTTTTCAATCAAAAGGCTGTTTATAGTTTCCTGAGTTTCACTATGTGCTCCAGAACGCTTTCCAACGCAAATTTTTTCTGCGTTTTCGGCATATTCAAGAAGTTCCTTATCAATAAGACTGTCATATATAAGCACATCACATTTTTTTATAAGTTCCAAGCCACGAAGCGTAATCAAATCATAATCTCCACAGCCTGCACCTACAAGATATACTCTGCCTTTATTCATAGCTTTTTCGTCAACTCCTTTGCAAGCTCAAATCTTTCTGATATATCTGCACTTTTAGATAAAATTTTACAATCTTCACCCGAAACATAGAGTGTAATTTTATTGTTGTTTATCTCGGAATATGCACCCAAAGGCATACCGCAATCTGCATTTAAAATTTGCGGGACAGCCCTTTCAAGCTGAAATGAATAAAAAGTTTTCTGATGATTTACAAGATTAATATAGCTTTTTAGTCTTTCGTCATTTTTACGGCTTTCTACGGCAATTATCCCCTGACAAGGCGATGGCAAAAACTCGTTATAATCAAATGGTGTGACTGTATATTCTTTGCTATTATAAATTCCGAGTCTTTCAAGACCTGCCGCCGCAAGAATTAAAGCGTCATATTCACCATTCATAAGCTTACGCAATCTGGTATCAACATTACCTCGTATATCCTTAACTGTAACTAAAGGATATAGCCTATGCAAAAAACTTCTTCTGCGTATACTTCCTGTACCAACAACAAAATCACTAATGTTTTTTATCGGTGAATTATTTTTTGTAACTAAAACATCTCTATAATTTCCTCTTTCAAGTACAGCGGATATTTCCAAGCCCTCTGCAAGCTCTAAGGGCAAATCCTTTGCACTATGAACAGCAAGGTCTATTTCACCAGAAAGCAATGCAGACTCAAGCTCTGAAATAAACACACCCTTTCCGCCAATGGACGCAAGTGATTTATCAAGCACTTTATCACCCTTTGTGGATATATGAACTGTTTCTATTTCTATATCATTACAGATAGATTTCAGCTTCGCTATAAACATTTCTGTCTGTGCAAGTGCAAGCTTACTTTTTCTCGTTCCAATTTTAATTTTCATTATTAGCTTCCTCTATCAATTTTGACACAAGGTTATCGTCTATTTCATCTCTTGAAAGACATAATGCAAGCAATCTTTCAAAAACTATTTTTCTGTCAGCTTCGTTTCTGATTTCAGATTTTATACGCTTTCTATATTTAAAAAGTGTTTCTGTAATATCAGCATTACCATCAAGCAAATTTTCAAGTCTTTCACGAATATATTTCGCATAAATAGGACTTTTTCCAGAACTTGTTATTCCTGCCGTAATTCCATTTTTATTAACCAATGCCGGAAAAATAAATCCGCATTTATCCTTATCATCAACTGTATTAACAAGGATATTCTTTTCACTGCAAAGCTTGAAAATATGTCCGTTTACTACTTCATCATCAGTAGCACTTATCGCACAAAATATATTGTCAATGTCGCTGTCTATAAATTTTCTTTCTATAATAGAAACACCAAGCTTTCTGATTTCATCGCATATAAAAGGTGCAATAACAGTTATTTCAGGTTCAAACGGCAAAAGCTTTTCGACCTTACGCAAGGCAACCTTTCCACCGCCTACAACAAGAATTTTCTTGTCTTTTATATCTATATAGAACGGAAAATAAGCCATTATTCTACACCTCCGAAGGTTTTATATACATTCAGAATTTTTTCAAATTCTTCTGCGGATAATTCCTCTCTCAGCTTATATAAAAGCTCCTCAAAGGATTTTTCTTTAAGTTTCATCTTTACTGCATCTATATACGGCAAAAAGCTATGAAACAGCATATCCTTTTTTAGGGCTTCAATTTCTTCCTCAATAATTTTCTTAGCCTCATCAATGCTGCTTAGTTTGAGAGAATTATTTTCCTTAGCAAGAGTTTTAAAATAGTCTACATCAACAAGCCTGATACCTGATATTTTTTCAATTTCTCTATCTATATCAGGCGGAACAGCCAAATCTATAAAAAGTCTGTTCTTATTCTCTTTAAGGCATTTCTGCAAATCATAATATGTTATTGTATAATGTGGACTTGAAGTCGCACTTATAAGGCAGTCTATCTTATCAATATATTTATATCTATCGTTATATTCTACCGCAGAAACATCATTTCTATATGTCAAATCATTATTATGATTTCTCAGCGTGGTTATAATGCTTATATTTTTATGTGAAACAAGATTTTTAACAAGGCTTGTGCCAATCTTTCCTGTCGCACCTATTACCATAACGCTTACATTTTCGCCAAGTCTTGCGACTTCATTTGCGGCAAGTGTTGCCATAGATACAGATGTTTTAGAAAGAACTGTTTCTGTTTTAATGCGTTTCGCACAAGCAATAGCCGCTTGAAAAACTGTATTCAATTCATAGCCAGTAGTTTTACATCTTTGAGCGAAAGCATATGCTCTCTTAATCTGACCAAGAATTTCGTCCTCGCCTATAACCATAGAATCAATACCACTTACAACATTATATAGATGAGAAATAGCCTTATAATCATAGAAAAGAAATATCTGCTTTGACACTCTCGAAACTTCAAAGCCTGAATATTCTGCCAAGGTATTTTTAGCAAAGCTTACTGCATTTTCATTTCCGACAAAATATAATTCCATACGGTTACAAGTGCAGACTATAAGGCACTCATTTATAAAGTCAGAAATTATAAGGCAATTAAGTAAAGCTTTTTGAGTATCTTCTGAAAAAGCAAATTGTTTTCTTATTTTTAAATCTGAATTTTTATGGTTAATACTTATGCAATACATAATTTCATCTACCAACACCTCAAAAAACATCCCTATGGCATAAAACAACGCACAAGCATTATTTTAATACCACAGGGACTCAATGTCAACGGTGGGTGCCGACCCACGGCGAAGACGCGGAATCGCTCGACAAGTCTCGCTCGTAGTGAGTTAAAGAAGATGATTGCCGCGGATGAAGTAACTACCGTAGCCGAATTGGCTTTGCCATTCGGCTCTACCGATTAGCTAACATACTTACATTAAGTCACTAAGGGGCGGACTTTGTCCGCCTCTTAGAGAGAAAGAGATATTAAGGGTGTTGCCCTTAAAACCCACCAAAGGCTTGAGCGAAACTTTTCATTGTCTTAGGAAAACTTTTTAAGCTAATCATACTTTATATAATAAATGAATCTTCGTTAATAGCCTCATTATCGAGTATATATACCGAATTGCCTTTTGTAACGAATATCTTATATACAAACACATCAACTTTTTCGCCTACTCTTACCTCTGCTTCGTTAAGTGTTCTTTTGGCAGTAAGCTTTGTACCGTTTACAGCTATTGTAAGCTCTGTATTATCGCCTCTGAAAGCTACTCTCTCAACTACTCCCTCAGCCGCAGAACTTTTATATTTTTGATTTTCATTCTTTTTAGTAACATCTAAAAATTCAGGTCGGATTATAGCCTTATCTGCACCATCAATTTTCTTAAATGTACTGAATTTGCTGTAATCATCAACAAATGAAGCTTGTCCAAAAAACGATGCTGTAAAAGCTGTCTGTGGCTTTTGATATATTTCTATTGGAGAGCCTTTCTGTTCGATTTTGCCATGATTAGTTATGATAATTTCATCAGCAACTTCTATTGCCTCGTCTTGGTCGTGAGTTACGAATATGCTTGTAACACCAAGCTTTTCTATCATTTCCTTCAACCAGCTTCTGAGTTCCTGTCTGACCTTTGCATCAATAGCCGCAAAAGGTTCATCAAGAAGTAAAAGCTGTGGATTCGGTGCTAAAGCTCTTGCAAAAGCTACCCTCTGTCTTTGACCACCAGAAAGCTGGCTTGGATACCTCTTTCCCAAGCCCTCAAGACCTATAAGCTTTATAAGTTCATTTACTCTTTCCTTGATATATTTTTTATCAGCTTTTTGGACTTTAAGTCCGAAAGCAATATTATCATAAACTGTCATATAACGAAAGAGTGCATAATTCTGAAAGACAAAGCCTATTCCACGCTTACTTGCAGGAATATTATTAACAATCTTGCCATCAATAATTATCTCTCCGCTATCAGGATTTTCAAGACCTGCAATCATTCTTAATATAGTTGTCTTACCACTGCCGCTCGGACCTAAAAGACCGATTAGCTTTCCCTTTTCAATTCCGAAATTAACGTTATCAGACGCCTTAAAATCGCTGAAGGTTTTATTTATATTTTTCAGTTCAACATACATTCTATATATCCTTCTTTCCTTTATATTCAACCACACTTCTTATTATCAATATAACAATCGCCATAATAACAAGGATTGAGGATACTGCAAAAGCAGGAACATACTGAAATTCATTAAAGAGAATTTCTACATGAAGTGGAAGTGTATTTGTTTTTCCTCTTAGATGACCAGATAATACAGAAACCGCTCCAAATTCTCCCATAGCTCTTGCGGCACACAAAATAACACCATAAAGGAAAGCCCATTTTATATGTGGAAAAGTTATTTTGCGGAAAATTGTAAAACCATTTGCACCCATAAGTGCCGCCGCTTCTTCTTCGTCTGTTCCCTGAGCCTCAAGGACAGGTATAAGCTCTCTTGATATAAACGGAAATGTAACAAAAACTGTTGCAAGAACTACACCAGGAACAGCATAAACTATACTTATGTCAGCCTGTTGTAAAAGTGGATAGAGTATGCTCTGTCTGCCGAATGTAAGTATAAAAATCAAACCAGCAATAATAGGAGATACTGTAACTGGCAAATCTATAAGAGTGGTAAGAACTTTTTTGCCCTTAAATCTGAATTTTGTTATAGCCCAAGCTGCAAATACTCCGAATATTGTATTTACAGCTACTGCGATAAGAGTTGCTTCAAGAGTAAGAATAGTTGCTTTTATGGTATATTCATCTGTAATGGCTTTAATATAAACCTCCCAGCCCTGTTTAAAAGCCTCTGAAAAAACTGTTATAAGGGGCAATATAAGCATTACGAATAGAAATAATATACTTATTCCGATAAGTAAGCCCTTGACTATTTTTGAGCCTAATTTATTTTCGTGCATTATATATTATCCCCCTTTCAGAATCTTTGTATTTCTTGCCTGAATAAGATTTATTACAAATAACAACAAGAATGATACTGCAAGCATTACAAGTGCTATTGCTGTTGCACTTTTATAGTCGAACTCCTGAAGCTCTGACATTATTATAAGTGGTGTAATTTCTGTTTCGTAAGGCTTATTTCCTGCGATAAAAACTACACTGCCATATTCGCCAAGGCATCTGCCGAAAGCAAGTCCAAAACCTGTAAAAACTGCAGGTCTTATTTCAGGAAAGATTATCTTCCAGAATATTCTTGTTCTGCTTGCACCAAGAACCCCTGCGGCTTCTTCATATGATGAATCAAGCTTTTCGAGTATCGGCTGAACCGAACGAACTATAAAAGGTATACCTATGAAAATAAGAGCAATCGTTATACCAACCTGTGTATAAGCAATTTTAATTCCAAACTTATCGAAAAAGCTTCCTATCAAGCCATTATCTGTTGTAAGTGATGTAAGAGCCATACCGGCAACCGCTGTCGGAAGTGCAAATGGAAGTTCTATCATACCGTCTATAATTCTTTTTCCCAGAAACTGATACCTTACAAGTACCCACGCTATAATAACTCCCATAACAGCATTTATAAGAGAGGCTATAAAAGCTGTTATAAAGCTTACTTTAAAGCTTGCAAGAACACGCTCACGAGTTATAGTCTGAATAAAATCGCCAAAATCCATTTGAGCTGTATATATTACAAGTGACGCAAGTGGTATCAGAACCACAAGACTAAGTATAGAAAGGGTTACGCCCATAGACAACCCAAATAAGGGAATTACTCTTTTTTTCGCTTTTTTCATTATTACACCTTATTTTTCATAAATTTGGTCGAAAACTCCGCCGTCTGCAAAGTGTTTCTCCTGAACCTTATCCCAACCGCCGAAATCTTTAATAGTAATAAGATTAAGATTGAGTTCGAAAACATCTGAATATTGCTTCAATATTTTTTCATTTGATGGACGGTAATAGTTATCAGCGGCAATCTTCTGTGCCTCGTCTGAATAGAGATAGCTGAGATATTCAGTAGCAACTTCTCTTGTTCCTCGCTTATCTACAACATCATCAACAACTGCAACTGACGGCTGTGCAAGAATACTTACGCTTGGTGTAATTATTTCATAATCATCTGGATAATCTCTTTTTGAGAGGAACGCTTCATTTTCCCAAGCAATAAGAACATCTCCTTGGCCATTCTCTACAAATGTTGTTGTAGCACCTCTTGCACCTGAATCAAGCACAAGAACATTTTTATATAGCTTTTTGATGAATTCCTTAATCTTTGTTTCATCACTATTATAAGCCTTATCTGCATAAGCCCAAGCAGCAAGGTAATTCCATCTTGCACCACCTGATGTCTTTGGATTTGGTGTAATAACTCCAATGCCGTCTTTTGCAAGGTCGTCCCAATCCTTAATATTCTTTGGGTTGCCTTTTCTAACGAGAAAAACTATTGTTGAAGTATAGGGTGAACTATCGTTATCAAAATTATCTAACCAACCATCTTTAATCAATCCGGCATTCTGAATAGCCTTGACATCATATTCAAGTGCGAGTGTTACAACATCTGCATCAAGTCCATTTGCAACCTGTAATGCCTGCTTACCCGAACCGCCATGTGATTGAGTAACCTCAACATCTTGTCCCTTCTTTTCTTTCCAATGCTTTGCGAAAATTTCATTATAAGCTTGATAAAGCTCTCTTGTTGGGTCATATGAAACATTTGTAATAGTTACTTTTCCCGAATTTTCTGCTTCTGATGAAGAACTTGCACCGCAACCTGCAAAAGCTGTTACTGTCAACGCTGCTGCCAATATTATACTTAAAACTCTTTTTTTCATTTTAAATCTCTTCTTTCTAAAATTTTATTATTTAAAGTGGTTATATTGAGTATAGATTGACAACATCGACTATCTCTTAGTTCAAAATTCCTTATAGGTCTTATAAATATTTTCTTCATTCTATAACCTCCTGAAATTTAAAGTTTATATCAACAGAGGAATCACTCTGTCAACACATAAAATAACCGAGAAAGCACCATGCTCCCTCGGTTAATTGTTATAAAACAATTAACACTGCCTCATAGGGAACATATTACTAAGCATAACCTTATGGCACATACAATTTATAATTTTCATTTTATATTCCCCTTTCGATAGTGAATTTTATGGTAAGAAAATTTCCAAAATATAAAGCATATAATTTCAATAGGTTTTGTATGCGTTAATAATATCACCGAAAACCAAATTTGTCAATGCAATTTTTACTATTTTTTTGAAATTCGAAAATTTGCTAAATACCCTCCAATCGCAGAATAAATTTACAATATTTTTTGGCATATTTTCACAAAAATAGCAAAAAAAAGTCCTGAGCAGATTTTTCTGCTCAGGACTTTTATTTCTTATAGTATTCTACAAAAGCCAATTACATTGGACTCAATCCTTATCTGAATTTCTGAATCACCCACTATCATAATCCAAACGCCGTCAACAGTCCGCAGCCTTCTAGAAAATGACCCTCTATGAATAATCCGTATTAAAATTAAGAGTCAGCATACACTATGCCATAGGACTCAATCCTTATCTAAATAAATTCAGTTTTCGACGGACGAGTCGAAATCCGATATTCGCAAAAACGAAATGCGTCCGAAACAAAATATATATAGCATATATATAGCACTCACTATTCGATTCGACTGCCTGCTTTTATACAAGCCATAACGCTTAATTCAAACCATTCTGCGAAAATGGACACCCGATAAACAATTTATCCAGCGGAACTTTCGTTGCGAATAAAAAATCAACTATAAATAACATATGCTCTGATAAGCTTCCTAATATTAAGATTTAGGCATTCACCGAATGTCAATCGGTATATCCAACGCATATAATACTAAATAAAGTCATATATCGTGGAAATATTAAGTTGTAATCTGCGTTATGAAGTATCTATCATCACGACAGGACTAAAACGCTTCTATCCGAAATTGAAATCGTTTCAAAGCATTTATGCCACATACAACGGCTATATGTAATAACCTGATGCTAAAGAGCCATAATAAATATGGAATAGAGCATCGCTCGGTTAAAGAAAAATTCGCTTTTACTTGGAATTTCTTATTTCGGAGACCTCAATCCTAAATGGCTCAAGGTCATTTAAACTAACTGGTTCTGTATCGCCCATAGGACTGCCTCCTTTCAGAAATTGAACAAGGAATTTCAATAAACTAAATATATAAAGCATCTCTCGATATTGACTTCTACCCTATCATCAAACTTGATAAATATAACTAAGGTTAAAGTCAATAGAGTGAGCATTCAAAAAATTAATTTCAAGCTCTATGCTTTAAAAATAATTTAATGGAACTTTCTTTGATTTAGTTCCTTTCCTTAAGCTCAATTACATTATATCACATTCTTAGCAAATGTCAATAGTTTTTTTTAACTTTTTTTATTTTTTGTAGATTTTATAAACTATAAATAAGCTCTTGACTTATATGATATTTTGTTGTAAAATAACATTGCAAACAAAATACGATATTAAATTATGAAAAGAGGCTTTGGCTATGAGCAACGAAGAATTTGAAAGTTTTGAACCAGACCTTATCTCCCTTTTGGACGAAGACGGTAATGAATATGAATTTGAAATCCTCGATGAAATCGACTTTAAGGATTCACATTTTTACGCACTTATGCCATTATTCGACCTTCCAGAACAAGATATAGAGTCTGAAAATACATATATGATTTTTGAAGCTGTTGAGGACGAAAAAGGTGAGCCTCAGCTTGCTGAGATTGAGGACGATGCTCTTATCGATGAGCTTGCTGAAATCTTTGAAAGCCGTTTTGATGAAGCTTATGACGAAGATATTGAAAGTAACGACGAATAATTTCATCTTCTCCAAGCATAATATTTATAGCAGGCGGTTTTAAGACTGTTTGTTTAAAATTGAATTTCTGCCCGATTCGTGGACTGTGTCTAAATAACCCTACAACTTTTTTCTCGGGAGTTTACCTCCTGCGGCGGATTGCAGACCTCCCGCTTTTGCGGAAGAAGGGAGCGTGAACCCGCAAGGGTGACACCCACCTGTCTAATCCAGTAGGCAGGTTATTATTGACACAATACGGTCGGGTGGATTTTTTATTTTGCAAAAAATTTTTAAAAAATTATTTTTTCTCTTGATTTTCTCAAAACATTAGTGTATAATAGCAAAGTGTTAAAAATTTGGAGAGTTGTCCGAGCTGGCCGAAGGAGCACGATTGGAAATCGTGTAAACGCCAAAAGCGTTTCGAGGGTTCGAATCCCTTGCTCTCCGCCAAAGCAAAACCGCATTAATGCTGAATCATCAGTGTTAATGCGGTTTTTTTATGTGCTCTATTTTTAAGTTTTTGATAAAAAGTCAAATAATTTAATAAAAATTATAAGAAATTAAAAGTATATTCCATATAAAATTCCATATGGAATCTTACAAAAAATCAATAGTAAACTATCTGTTTTTAATTATGTACGTGAATAATTTATAAAATAGATTTTGTTAATTAAAAAAAGCTGTACCCACACTGATATGTGCCTAAAATTCTGGGTATATATCAAAGTGTAGATACAGCTCTTAGTCATTTTATGTTATTTTACTCTAATTTTCTGCCCGACATAGATTAATCTCTGTTTTTGATATTGTTAAGCGATACAAGCTTGTCTACTGTTGTGTTGTACTTGTAAGCTATGTAGCTGAGTGTGTCACCACTCTTAACTGTATAATAAACTTTATCAGATTTTACGGTTGAGGCTGTGTTGACTTTAGCAGTGTAATCTAAGCATATCCAGCCACCATACTTGCCAACATAGCCCCAGTTTGCAAGCCAGATGTCGTACTTATTTATCAGCTTGTCTTTATGCAAATAATTGCATAGCCAATTCGGGTTGCAATAGAGCATTGGACGATAGCCAACAGACTTGATTCTATCGCAGAAGGCAATAACAATGCTTGTAAGAGTGTCTTTGCCAAGATGAGCTTTGCGAGATTAGTTGCTCCAAGCGTCAATATCCTTTTCAGCAATCTGGTTATTCTTTTCCACTATTTCTTTATTCTTTTCGGCAATCTCAGACTCATAAGTACTTACTTACACTTTATAATTTTCAATCTGTTTTTTTACATTCTTCTAATTCTTTTCTTTCGCTTTCTAAATCGGCAATTCTATGATTCATAATTTTAAGTTGTTCTTCTTGCACACTTGTTTTTTCTTCGAGGTGATACATTCGCTCAACTAAATTATTATGTTTATCTACTTTCTTTTCTAATTCACTTATACGATAGGTTGTTAATTTATTACCTGCTAAAATACCGCCAAAAGTACCGATAAGTGCCAATCCACCAGAAATAAGTGCAGAAATCACGCTTGAATCCGTATCCATCACTCCTTGATTTTAATCAATGTATTGCTATCAATAGCGAAGTAGGATTGGTTCCTGAACTTTTTATAGTTCCAGTTTTTATCATACCTGCGTCAATACTCCCGGAGGAAATTTGACCAGCGTCAAGAGTGCCTGTCTTAATGGCATTTCCATTTAATGTACCAGCAATAATGGTATTACCATTTAAAGTGCCTGCGTTTATCCAATCGGCAACTATACCCTCTGTTGCAAGGATTTTTAAAACGGCATTTCCGTTTTTATCAACTCCTGCTATATATGTTTTACCGCCGTCAGATGATATAAAAATACCGTCAACAGTCTTTTTCCATATAGTTTTGCTATCGGATAAATTTTCTTTATCGTGCATATAACAAATAATTGAGCCGTCGTCTTGAGTTTCTATGGTTTCATAATATCCCATAGCATTTGTTGCAAGCTGATTCATCTGCTGCACTCTGATGTCATACTCGGATATTTGCATTTCCGCTTGCTTCTTAGCCATAGCGATTATTGTAGCCGACTGACTTCCTCCGGCACGATTCTTTTCGTTGAATGTTTCTGCGTCACAAGCTATCTGCATTTTATTGTCAATGTTAAAAGTAACGCTTGTAATATATGCTTGTAAGCATTTCCGCTGTAATCATATATGGTAGCAATATCTCCCGCCTCTATTGACAGGTCGGAGAAGACCTCCCCTTCAAAAGGCGTTATAGTTTTCTCAAGGATATTATCAGAAAAAGCGGTGGCAAGCGAATTTACAGAGCCCTGTACAAGCGTCGCTGAATATCGACAAAAGCATTTGTGGGAATCTCAAGCTTGAATTATACGGCTTATCAAACTTAGACATTGCGTCATAAGCCACAATAGAAACAAAGTTCTCATTTTCAGTAATTTCCTCGGTATAATAAATACCCTTTTTTATCCATTCGGTCTTTGTTGTACCGTCGTATTTCTGCTCAATTACTAAGCCTATTCTGACATCAAACTTTGCATTTGAAAAATCTATATCAGAAAGCTGCTTATTACTGTTGTCAAGTTCGAGCACAAGCTCTTTGATGATAGCACAGCCTACATCAAAACTGCCCTCATTAGATGTTGCGTCATTGATTTTTAAGCCGTTCTGCATTATGTCGCTATCGGTAAATATTTTTTGTGTGTTATCTGGAAAAGTACATATAACCTTTGCTTTAAAAGTTCTGCCTGACTGCTTAATTAACTCTTTATATTTTGATGATGTATTTTGCAACTATGACACCTCACATTTCTATAAAACTGCACGATACATTCGTAACTCTTTGGGTTTCATCAATCCAAAGGCTGTAATCTGCTGACATATCACCCGTATAAAATCGCCCTGTCATATATCCACCCGACATTATGTCTGGATATGTAAGCATTACAACTGCACCCTTGTTTTTGCAAAAATTTGCAAGCTTAGAAGCCTCTGCCCACGAAAGCATGGTCCAAGTGAAGCTTAGAGTGCGTTTCTGTGCGATAATATCCTTTGACATCGAGCCGTCACGAGTAGAGCGACCACTCTCATCGCTTGATAAGTCTGATAGCTGCCAAGTACAACCTGTCGGAGAACTCATTTCAATACCGTTTATTTTAAACATTCAAAGCACCTCCATAACGCCTATTTTTTCTCTTACGAACCTTAACAATTTTTCTTTCTATAAGCTCGCTATCAAGATATGTATTGTTTACATACTGCGTTTCTTCGCTGTTGAGCAAATCATATATTTTCTGCAACATTCTAATAACCTTTTCATCACAAACAGTTGTTTGTTGAGTTTCTGCTATCATACCTTTCAACTTAGGCAATTGCGAAATAACCTCCGTGTCGCTTGAAGCGTTGGGGTTATCACCGACCATAGCTAAAGTCGGAGCAGTCGCCAAGCCACCTTTGGCGAGCTTAGGTATTAGGGGTGGTTCTGCTGGCATTGAAAAGCTCCAATCCTGACCAAAGAGGCTACCTAATGCACCTGAAATGCCACCTATCGAATCAACAATACCTTTAACGGCGTAATATATACCAGACCACAGCATATTTATTCCGTCAATAATAAGATTAATTATGAATTTGATTATCGACCAAATACCATCCCAAATGCCCTTAAAGAAATCAGAAATACCTTTCCAAGCCTTTTCCCAATCTCCTGTAAATACGCCCGATATAAAGTCTATCAATCCACCTAATGCGTCTAATATTCCACCTATAACGCCACCTATAACACTAAATCAATCTTTGCAGACTTCTCCTATTACATTAAATACTGTTTTAAAAACAGGGCCTAAAACTTTAACAATCCAATCACACAAAGGTTTTAAAAGTTTCTCCCATAGTGGATAAATAATTTCATTCCAAAGCTTTGTAATTACAGCGATTAGTTTATCGAAAATAGGCTTAAGGCAGTCACTCCACAAAGAGTTTGCAAAAGCATAAATACTCGTTCCTACGCCTTGCAAGCGTGACTGAACTATACCGCTTGAATCTGCAACTCTTTTCATAGCCGCTTCGGCGCTTCCTTGTAAATCTCCGAAAGTCTGCGAAAGCTGAGAGTTTGCGGCATTAACACTTGCCGCTGATTCAACGCAATCCTTACCGAACTTTACAACCGCCGCAGCACTGAAAGTTGCCGCAGCTGCACCTGCTATCTTCTTAAAAGTTCCACTAAAAGAGCTTTTCATAGATTTAGCCGCATTATCAGCAGTCTTGTTTAAGTTTTTTAACGACTTTCTGAATTTACCTGAATCAAGATTCATCTCAAGAGCTATCTGACCTACTATATCACTCAATATAATTCCTCCTTTCATCTAAAAATTGCAAAATAAAAGCGCACACCATTTCTGATGTACGCTTTTATTTTTTTGCGTGTGAATTTTAAAAATTCCATATACTTACTTTTTTACAGGCAAGCCGTTCCCGTCTTTGAATGTACCACTTAAAACTTTAATTATGTCATAAATATAACCAAAGAAAAAGCCTCCACAGGTAAGTAGCCAGATAAAACCTGAACCAATTTTCCCAACATAAAAACGATGTATACCAAAAAAGCCGAGTGCGATAGCAAGTATTAAAGTTAGCTTTTTACTTTTCGGACTGCACGCAACACCTCTTACAGCATAACCAACATTATTTCGATTTGATACAGCATTTTCACCGCTTATAATATTCTGAACAATAATTGTTGGTTGACCTCCGCTGTTGTTTTGTGTTGGATACTCAAGTTCAGTTCTGCAATAAGGGCAAAGACGATACTCACTTCCAACTTCTGCACCACAATGTTTACATTGCATTTCACACAACCTCCTGAGAATTTTGTAATTATTTGTCAAAATATTACCATAAATCACAAAATTTTTCAAGAGTTTTGTCAAATATTTTATTTAGCCGCTGATATAAACATCTGTTTAAATTGCTCAAGAGCCGTGGCGGAATCCTGTTGAGTAACTTGCTTTGCTCTGCGGTTTCGCCAATCTGAACGGATTTTCTTTTGATGTGAAGTGAAGTACTTTAACCTTTCTGGGTCGTTTTCTGCTCGTATCTGCACGATTCTTCCAAGTGGGGAATCAGCACTCAAGCCACGCAGAAGCGAGCAAAATTCGTCCCATTTCATATGTTTGAAGTCCTCTGAATATATCCTGACCCCATACTCCGACAAAAACGAGGAAACTATTAAATCAAAGTCCTCTATTATGTCGTAGCAAGGGTCGCTGTTTCCCCCGGCTCTTCACCGCCTGCGACAAGCTCAACCGCTGATTGTACAAGAGTTGTGAAGTCCTCAAAATTAAGCTTTAACTTCTTGAGCTTCTGCATTTCTGCTTCATCAAAGAGAATATTGCACATATCGCTTATAGTTTCAGGTGTGACATTGCCGTTCAATTTTGGCAGGATTTCAAGAAGTGCTACTGCCTCATCATTTACTGTCAAAACTGTATCCTTGATTTTAATTTGTGGTTTCTGCTCAAAATTGAGCTTACCTGAGTAGTAATAATCAGCAATATTAAACCCTTTAAGCCAATTCCGTATATCAGCTAAATAAATCATCTCATCAACCTTCTCATAATTATTGCAAAAGCTTTATTACAGAAATCTTCGTGCTTTCCGCCTTTTTGCCAATCCTCGAACCAGTGAGCCTTTGCGTTTGGATTCTCATCTTTTTTGAAATTGTATTCAGGGTGATAATAGAGACGGCGAGCATAAGGTGTACTATGCACTATTGAAACTCTGCCGTATTTTGATTCGCTTTTGTCAACAAACATTGCTTCACCCTGTAAATGACCGTCCATTCTTGGTATAACTTGTGCTTGTTGAACTTCAGTTTGTAATAAATCTGCCGTCTGCTCAAGAGCTGCCTGTGCTTTTGCTGTAATAGCTTTTATTGCGGTTTGGTTTATCTTAATTTTTGATGTGACTTTCATATGAAGTTCCTTTTTAACATAAGAAAAGCACCTTGATTTCTCAAAGTGCTTAATCTTAAAATAAATCGCTATGTGTGCCTGTTCTGCAAAGATAAAGTATAAGCTCGTCACCATCATACTCATAAATAAGCAGCCAATCTGGTTCTAAGTGGCATTCATGTTTTCCTTTATAATCTCCTATAAGAATATGGTCGCTATACTTTATGGGCAATGTTTCACCATTTGCAAGCATATTAACAACACTTTTCAAAACATCTATATTCTTATGCTGTTTCTGTGCTTTCTTATAGTCCTTCTTGAATTGGCTCGTGAATTTAACTATATATTTCATTTATCCAAATCCTCAAATAATTCATCAATATCAGTATATCCTTTATATAATTCTGGGTGTTTTTTCATCTTCTCAACTTCAGCAAATGCAGCCTCTGTTTCAGAATTATATTTGCGAATTACAAAAGGTATACCATTAAATTCTATTGCCTGTTGGATAAAAAGGTTTATTGCGGTACTCATATCCATTCCAAGTGAAGAAAACAATTCTTGAGCTTTTGCTTTTTTCTCTGCATCGATTCTAATATTTATATTTGACATAGCCATAATATCATCCTCCTTGATATTATATTATCACATTGTTAATACATTGTCAATACAGATAATATAATTATATCAAGTCCAATCTCGTATAATTGACTGTGCCGTCAGGATTTCGAGCTTTTTCACCCTGATAGATTTTCCGCTTAACTCCATTCACAATAACCTCGCCGTTTGAAAGCGTCGATAATTCAGGAGCAATATCACCGATAAAATAAGCCTGTGCAGATAACTGCACAAGCTGTTTATCGGCTGTAAGAACGGTTTTAGCCTTGTCTTGATAATTGCATAAGGCATTGATTTCAAGAGCTTTTAGCGGTTCTCCGTCCTCACTTAAACCCTCTTGATATACTGTAATCGTAATCGGCGTAGTACATACAGATTTAAGCACCAAGCAAGGATATTTCATCTCAGCACCTCACAGCACAAGCCTGTTGACATCAGCCTGCTATAAGTAATCTGACGAACTATACAGCCATTCTTAACGCAAACACCTGTATTATAATCAAACTGCATTGATACGCCGTTTATGCCGTATGATTTAAGCGCTGTATCAAGCATATCTGCATATTCATCATAGAACTGCACAATCTCGCAACAGCACTCTGTTATGGTTTCCTGTTGATAATCCGTTAAATTATCAAAACCCTTTCCTATGATTCTGTTATAGGTCAAAGTGTCAATTATTCTGCTTGCTTTACGGACAAGATTATCAAAGCTTTCAGGCACTACCGTATAATACTTTAGATAATCTGCTTCCGTTGCATAATTCTGCATAAATCATCACTCCACATAAGAACAGTAGATACCTGCAAGCTTGTTTTCATAACAATATGCATAAAGGTTATTGTTGCGGTACTTAAATACATGGCTGTCGCCCTGCTGGTCCTGGTCTGGGGAGAAATACTTGATGTACTGGTCGATAGCACAAACCGCTGCAGACTTTTCAACGCAGAGGAAGTTTACATTCTTGCCAACGCCAACAAGCTCATAATAGGTATTCAAAGCAGATTTTGTAGGAGAAGAAACCTCTGAATAAATGCCACCACTTTCAGTGTAATACTTCTTGTCCTTTACAATGTCTGTGTCTTTAGTTTTTACATACTGACCCTCGGCTTTCTTGTAACCGTAATTTGTAGTACCGTCATTAAGAGTTATTGCAGTATACATTCTTGTTTGTGGCACTTCAATTATGTTTGAGAACTTAGAAAGAACTGCTCTTGACTGTGTTGTATCAAGGTCATCAATGCTTGCTCTAAGTGTCGGTGTGATGAATAGTATACGGCTTTCTGTTGGTACTTCTAATTCGTCCATTGTGTTTGAGCAAGCGCGCAAAGCACTGACAACTTCCGAACCGTTGGAGAGCTTTTCAGCCTTTGTTGTAATGCCCTCTTTACCGCAAATCTTTGCAATTCTTGCGGCATCTGTTTCAGGTACAACCTTAGTACGGATAAATTCGCCTGAAAGCTTTGCAAATGGGGTTTCGAGAGCCTCATCGTTATCAAGTCGGTCAATTCTCAAATCCTGAGAACGCTCCTTGTCATACTTAATGGTTTCCCACACAAAAGATGTAGAACCCTTTGTATAACCGTCGTTGCGGCTGAAATCGCCAAGTCCGTCCATATCAAGCTTAGCAATCTTTATTTCGCAATTACTGCCCTTTTTTACTGTTACCTCATCGCCCTCAAGGATTGAAGTTTTACTTGCTTCCTTATAAACCTCGTCAAGCAATGGAAGATATACTGTTGATAATTCAATATTATTCATAAAATTTCCTGCCTTTCTTAATTTTTAAGTCCGAACGCTTTTCTAAGCATAGCGTTCTGTTTTTCCTTGTCGTTGCTGTTATCACCGTCAGCACCGATTTTCTGAAAACCGCCCTTTGATGTTTCACCTTTTAGCTGTGGAACATCTTCAAGAACCTTGCTTACGGCTGATTTCAGCTTTTCATCATTGATTTTTCCACTTTCATCGGTAACGCCCGAAAAATCAGCCAATTTCAAAATATACGGTACCGTATCGGCTGAAATACCAAGCTTGAAAGCAGTAAGCGTTGCTTGCTGATTAAGTCTTGCGGTCAGCTCTGACTGCTTGTACTGCTCAATCTGAGCCTGCATAGCACTAACATCAGGCTTATTCTTTTCCCTGTTTGTTTTATAGGTGTTTATCGCCTGTGTAATTTCCTCCTCGGTCATTCCCTGCTGTGCAAAGTATGACTTTAAGGCGGCATTGCTTGCTCTCTGTTCTCTCGCCTGTACCATACTATCAAGCTGTTCCTGTGTATAAGTTGTTTGTGTTCCACCTTTGGCAGCGTTACCTTCTCCGCCCGTATTATTCTGCTGAGCGTTAGCAGTCTGTTGTGTTTGCTGTTCTGACATAATATTCTCCTCCGTTTTATGCCCGTCGGCTTATTCCTCAGCTTTTAATGCCGTCAGAGTTTTGGGCATTAAAAAAGCACCCTTTTCAGAGTGCTTAGTTTCTTTTTATGAAGCGTTCTTCGATAAACCTGCGTACTTTCTCTTGCTTATCCTCAGACAGTTCCTCGAATGACTTATCCAAATTCGCAGTCGCCGTGTATTCTTCAAGCTCATCAAGCTTATTTGCAAGTCTTAAAATCTCTCCGCTAAGTTGTATGGTTTCGGAAACATCATATATTCCACATTTTTCTTGAAGATTTTCAAGATTTTTAATTTGAGATAGCAATTTTTCTTTATACATATTATCACCACCTTTCAGGCATAAATATAACACGCTGAATCATCAAGCGTGCTTAATCTTTATAATGACATTTTCCGTCATAGTATACTTGACATCTTGTTCTCAAACAATCAATAAATTCTGCTTTACTATTTTGAACTTCGGTACATATCCTTTGCTCTCCGTTTTCATCATACTCCATTTTGTCTGAATTATTGTTTGCTGATTAGTTGCATATGGGCATTTCATTACACCACCTACTTTCAGTTTAATCTTTTGATTTAAATGTATACGGAATAATTTGTTCAGGTAAGAAATTTATT